>Ga0315276_10000092_pt1 | contig 68733 bp, 67 predicted proteins | sample YL17G05_0_MG_FD_204542 | JGI IMG/M metagenome (GOLD analysis project Ga0315276, IMG submission 204542) | Sediment microbial communities from Yellowstone Lake, YNP, Wyoming, USA - YL17G05_0 | ecosystem: Environmental > Aquatic > Freshwater > Lake > Sediment | place: USA: Wyoming | collected...
CTCGTTGGAGTCTTCGATGCTCCAGGGCCGGGGCGTAACCGCGCCACGCGTCGTGCTGTCCAAGAACTCGTCCCCGTGCGGATCCCGGGCGCGGACGATATCAGATCGCGGGCGCCTGTAAACGGGCTGTCAGTCGTCGCGCGCGATCGGCCGCGCCGGATCGCGGATCCACTCGCTCCAGGAGCCGGCGTACAGGCGCCCTCCGGGGTGACCCGCCACCTCGAGCGCGAGCAGACCCTGGCAGGCAGTTACACCCGAACCGCACATACAGGTGAGCCGTGTTCCATCGGTCAATCCGGTGCGCTCCCGCCACAGTTTCGCGAGCTCAGCCTTCGGCCGAAATCGGCTCTTGTCGTCGAGATTTTGCGTGAATGGCAGGTTCACCGCGCCCGGAACATGCCCGGCGACGGTGTCGAGGGGTTCCACCTTGCCCGCGAAGCGCTCAGCCCCGCGCACGTCCACGACCAACTCGCCGCGCGCCAGCGCCTCGGCAACGCCGGTCGCGTCGCAGAGCATCTCCGGCCGCGGTCGCGCGACAAATCGCCCTGGCCGGCGCTCCACGCTCGCGTCTGAAACGGGTTGCCCTTCCGCAAGCCAGGCGGCGTACCCGCCATCCAGCACGGCCACCGCGTCATGGCCGAGGTAGCGCAGCATCCACCAGAGTCGTGCGGCATAGGCGCTGTTTCCGGCGTCGCAGGCGATGACCTGGGTGCCGCCGGTCACGCCCCAGCGGGACAGTGTCGCGACCAATGCGTCGATCGGCGGCAATGGGTGACGGCCGGATTTCGGCGTGACGGGCGCGGACAGGTCGCGCTCCAGGTCGGCATGGATGGCGCCGGGAATATGGCCGGCCTCCCAGGTGCGCACGCCCGCGTCGCGGTCGCTGAGGTCGAAGCGGCAGTCAACCACCAGCCAGTCCGGATCGGCCAGCCGGGCGGCGAGTTCGCCGGCGGACACGAGTGTCGTATGCGGCAATTGCCGGCTCCTTTTCTTATGCGCGCCTGATGGGCAGGCGCCCTGCGATCGCCATTGCGGTGATCGTGATCAAGGATCCTGCCATCGCGAACGCCATGTCCTTCTGCCCGTCCCACACATCCCCCTGGGTGCCAAGGTAGGCCTGGCCGAGGTCGCCACCGAACAGGAGCGCCGCGGCCCATTCGATCAGTTCGTAAATACCCGCGTGCGAGGCCATGAACAGGAATGGAAACAGGAAGGCCCAGGAGCGGGGATAGCGTCCGTAGTGCGCGAAGATCTCGACCGCAGCCGGCGCCACCAGCAGGCCGTAGAGAAAATGCACCAGCCGGTCGAAGTGATTTCGCTCGAAACCGAGCAGCTCATTCAGCGTCCCGCCGGTCAGTGCCTGGAACCACTCGTCGTAGGGCACCAGTGCATAGGTGTAATGCGCGCCGATGGCATGCAGCGAGAAGAATGTGAACAGGCAGGTGTAGGTGAAATTGCTGAATCGCAGGCGCCGCGCGGTCATCACAAGTATCGGAACGGCGATGAATACCAGCACATTTTCCAGCAGCCAGTCCTGCCGGTAGACCGGCGCGATCGCGAGCGCGATCCACAAGAGGCCGAACAGCGCCAGAAGCGTCAGCGGGTAACGCCACATCGAGATTGTTTTACGGTACATTCTGCGACCTTATGACCAAGCATACAGCCCATACCCATTTCCCCGGCCGCCTGATTTTCATCGGCTTTGGCAGCATTGGCCAGGGTGTCCTGCCGCTGATCATGCGCCATGTCGGGGGCCTGACGGTCGACCGGATCACGATCGTCACTGCCGACGATGCCGGACGCCAGGAGGCCGAGGAGTTCGGCATCCGTTTTGTAAACCACGCGTTGACGCGCGAAAATTTCCGGCACGTGCTCGACCCGCTGGTCGGTCGCGGCGATTTTGTGCTGAACCTTTCGGTCGATGTCTCGAGCATCGCGCTCATCAAACTATGCCACGAGAAAGGCGCACTGTACCTCGACACCTGCATCGAGCCCTGGCCCGGCGGTTATACCGACCCGAATATCCCGGCCAGCCGCCGCACGAACTATGCGCTGCGCGAGGAAGTGCTCGAGGTGCGCAAGGCCTACGCGAATGGGCCGACGGCCGTCATCACGCATGGCGCCAACCCGGGTCTGGTGTCGCATTTCGTCAAGCAGGCACTCATCGATATCGCGACGGACACGGGCCACGACGCGCCCACACCTGCGACGCGCGAGGAATGGGCGAAACTCGCGATGGATCTCGGCATCAAGGTCATCCACATCGCGGAGCGTGATACCCAGGTTTCGAACCGCCCCAAGATGCCGGGCGAATTCGTCAACACCTGGTCGGTGGATGGATTCGTCAGCGAGGGCAGCCAACCCGCCGAGCTCGGCTGGGGCACGCACGAGCGGCACTTCCCGCGCGATGGCCGGCAGCACGATTTCGGGCGCAAGAGCGCGATCTTCCTGACGCAACCCGGCTGTGCAACGCGCGTCCGTACCTGGACGCCTCGAGCGCAGGCATTCCACGGCTTCCTGATCACCCACGGTGAGGCGATCTCGATCTCGGACTACCTGACGGTGCGGCAGAACGAGCGGGCGATCTACCGACCGACGGTGCACTACGCGTATCACCCATCTGACAATGCCGTGCTGTCGGTGCACGAGTTCTGCGGGCGCAACTATCACCAGCAGGATGAGAAGCGGATCATGATGGGCGACATCACGACCGGCATCGACGAGCTGGGCGTGCTGCTCGCCGGGCACGCGAAGAACGCCTATTGGTATGGATCGCAGCTTTCGATCGACGAGGCCCGCGTGCTCGCTCCGTTCAACAGCGCGACCTCACTGCAAGTCACCGTCGCCGCGCTATCGGGCATGATCTGGGCCATCGAGAATCCGGCCAAAGGCATCGTCGAGCCGGACGAAATCGATTTTCGCCGCAATCTCGAAATCTGCATGCCCTACCTCGGGCCGGTGGTCGGCAAGTACACGGACTGGACGCCGCTCTTTGATCGCAGCCGGCTGTTCCCGGAGGATCTCGACGAAGGCGATCCCTGGCAGTTCAAGAACATCAGGGTCTGAGCAGCTCGTACTCGATCGCCTCGACATTCACTTTGACCACGCCGGTCGGCAACTCGATCTCGAATTCGTCTCCGATGCGTTTTCCCAGCAGTGCGCGGCCCAGCGGCGAATCCATGCTGATGTAATCGGCGCCCTGGTCGAACTCGTCGGGCCCGACGATCCGGTGCCGGCGCCGCGTGCCTGCTTCGTCGACGACGGTTGCCCAGGCACCGAAAAAAATGCGGGTACGGTCAGTGGGCGGCTGCGAGACGATGACCATTCCGTGGAGGCGGCCGCGCAGGAAGCGCACACGCCGGTCGATTTCGCGCAGCCGGCGCTTCCCGTAAATGTATTCGGCATTCTCGGATCGATCGCCCTGGGCGGCCGCCTCGGCAACCGCCTGTGTCACCGCGGGCCGCTCGACGCGCCAGAGCTGGTCGAGTTCGGCCCGCAGCCGGCGGGCACCTTCGGGTGTCACGTACCTGGAACCGGAACGCGTTGGTGGCCGTGGGCCCGCCATGTCAAACTCGCGGAGTTAGTCAACTCTTTGAATATTAGAGGGTTTCTACCTGGTTTTGCCAGCCGGCGCCTTGCCCCGGGGCGACCGCCGCGGTGACTGCCCCGAAGCCTGCCTGCAGGGAGTGTGGCACGGTTCACGTTCACCGGCGGACGTCGGAGCTACGCTGCATTTCAGTATCTGTCTCTCCTTCAGTATCCCCTAGCGGACTTCCTTCCCTTCACCGAATGTCCGCTTTTGAGCCCCGGGCCAAAAACCCGGGGCTTTTTTTCGCCCCGACATTGGCGGCGAGCAGTGCTCGTCCGGTGCGCCGAACGATTCGTCGCGCGGCGGAACCCCGGCCATTCTGCGGCTGCGACTCATGGGCCATTCCTGTATCCGCAATCATGACACCTGGGGTTTGTTGGCCCTGGAGCGGTTAGTCTGCGCGCATGCAAGCCGTATTGATTTCGGTGGCCGGCGTATCCGGACTGCTTGCGATATTGGCCGATCGGAGTGATCAGCAGCCCAGGGTTTATTACATCCTCAAGCCGCTGACGACGATGCTGATACTGGGTGGCGCGGCGGCCGCAGATCCGATCGATGTCACTTGCCAGCAGTGGATACTGCTGGCACTGGTGTTATCGCTTGTTGGCGACATCTCCCTGATGTTCAAAGGCGACCGCTGGTTCCTGGGGGGCTTGAGCAGCTTTCTGCTGGCCCATCTGGCATTTGTCTCAGCATTCCTGTCAGGGCTCCAGTTCCCTGAGCCGCCCATCTGGAGCTACGGGGTGCTGCTGTGGGGGTTCGCGGTGCTCTCGGCTTTGTGGTCCAGGGCGGGCAAGCTGAAAATCCCGGTGCTGATCTACGGCTTGATACTCGCGTTGATGGTCCTGTCGGCGGCGGCACGGAACGCGGCGATGGCGGATGAGTCCTCGTTCCTGATTCTGTGCGGCGCCTTGTTCTTCATGGCATCGGATTCGCTGCTGGGCTACCGCCGGTTTGTACGCACCTACCCCGGTGCGCAGCCGCTCATACTCTCGACCTACTGGATTGCGATTGGTCTGATCGCCTGGTCCATCTGAGCAGCACGCGCACGGTCAAATTATACTCGCGCGTGATTCACATCAATTTCAGGGGATTTTCGTGCACAAGAGATTGATGGCCGCTGTGGGCAGGGCATTTGCACTCACTTTGGCCGCCTGCGGAACACTCGATGTGTCGGCCGAAATTGTTGCGATACCGGCCCCGTCCAAGGTGCTGGGTTCCGGCCTGGTACTGGAGAACATGGACGCTACGGCGCGCGCGCAGGACGATTTCTACCGGCACGTCAACGGCGGCTGGATCGCCAGGACCGAGATTCCGGCCGACAAGTCCAGTTACGGCGCCTTTACCAAGCTGGCCGACGATGCGGAAATCAATCTCAAGGCGATTATCGAAGAATCCGCCGCCAGGAAGGACAAGGCCACAGGATCCGGCGAACAGAAAATCGGTGACTTCTACGCCAGCTTCATGGATGAGGCCAAGGCCGAGGAACTGGGCCTCAAGCCGCTCGCAGCGCAACTGTCGCGGATCGACGAGCTCGAGAGCGCCGACGAAATTCCGGCGCTGATGGCGGATTTTTTCCGCCAGAACATCAGGAATCCAATTGCCGGCTACATCAACCAGGACGCCAAGGATCCGGGCCAGTACATCGTGTACCTGACCCAGTCGGGGCTCGGTCTGCCGGACCGTGATTACTACCTGCTGGACGACGCCAACTTCAAGGACATACGTGCCGCGTATCTGGCACATGTCGGGAAGATGCTGACATTGGCTGGCGACGAAAACGCCGCCGATGACGCGAAGGCCATCATGACGCTCGAGACGGCGCTGGCAGAAAAGCAGTGGACGCGCGTCGATAGCCGCGACCGGGACAAGACCTACAACAAGCACGACCTTGCCAGGCTCAAGGCGCTGACGCCGGCATTCGCGTGGGATGATTTCCTGAAAGGAACCGGGATCACCAGCGCGGCGGTCATCATCAGACAGCCGAGCGCGTTCAGCGGCTTTAGCGAGCAGCTGACCAAGACGCCACTGCCGGTATGGAAGGCCTACTTCAAATGGCATCTGCTCAGCACCGAGGCCCCATACCTGTCCAAGGCCTATGTTGACGAGAACTTCGCCTTCTACGGCAAGACGCTACGTGGCGTTCAGGAAAATCGGCCGCGCTGGAAGCGCGCGGTAGCCGAGGTTGAAAATTCGCTGGGCGAATCGCTGGGCAAGATTTACGTCGCCCGGCATTTCCCGCCCGAGGCCAAATCCCGCATGGATGTGCTGGTCGGCAATCTGATCAAGGCCTATGAGCAAAGCATCCAGGACCTGGACTGGATGAGCGCGGAGACCAGGAAGCAGGCGCTGGTAAAGCTCACGAAATTCACGCCCAAGGTCGGCTACCCGAACAAGTGGAGGGATTACTCCAGACTGAACGTCACCGTCGACGACCTGGTAGGCAACGTCCTCCGATCGGCAGAGTTCGAGCACGCGTTTCAGATCGCCAAGCTCGGCAAGCCGATTGACCGGCAGGAGTGGTTCATGACGCCGCAGACGGTCAATGCCTACTACAACCCAGGCATGAACGAGATTGTGTTCCCGGCGGCGATCCTGCAGCCGCCGTTTTTCAGTCTGAACGCGGACGATGCGGTCAATTATGGCGGCATCGGCGCGGTGATCGGTCACGAAATCGGCCACGGTTTCGACGACCAGGGATCCAAGTACGACGGCGACGGCACTTTGAGGAGTTGGTGGACCGATGCCGATCGCAAGGCGTTTGAGGAGCGCACCAGGCAGCTGATTGCGCAGTACGACGCTTACGAGCCGATCCCGGGCCAGCACGTCAATGGCGCGCTGACCATCGGCGAGAACATCGGCGATCTCGGTGGCATCTCGATCGCCTACAAAGCCTACAAGCTGTCGCTGGGCGGCAAAGAGGCCCCGGTGCTGGACGGCTTTACCGGCGACCAGCGCTTCTTCATTGGCTGGGCGCAGGTTTGGGCGAAAAAAGAGCGCGAGGAAACGCTGCTGTTGCGCATGAAAACCGATCCGCATTCACCCAGCGATTACCGCTGCAATGGTTCCCTGGTCAACTTGCCGTCGTTCTACGCCGCCTTTGGCGTCAAGGATGGTGACAAGATGTTCAAGCCGGCGGCTGAACAGGTAAAGATCTGGTAGTTGAGGCGGGAATCGGCCAGGTCCGGGCGCATGCATGCGCAAGGGTCGTCTGCATAAGCCTTTATAGAGTGGCCGCAGATGGCGCTTTTTGTGGATAATGCGCGGCCATGAGCCGCCCGGTCCCGCGCCTGCCGCTACTCGTCGTGCCTGCCGCGTTGCTGGCGCTGGTGGCCTGCACGCCGTTCGAGTCCTTGCGGCACAAGGTATCAAAGCCCGGCGAGAAACCGGCCGCGACCGCGCCGAAGCCGGAATTGCCGCTCGGCACCGCGACGCACCGGTTCATCATCGCGCCGGACCAGGATGTCGTCGGTCACCTGCAGGTGACCATCGCGCGCCACGAAGACACGCTGACGGACATCGCGCGCCGCTTCAATATCGGCTACGAGGAGATCATCCGCGCCAATCCGGGCGTGGATCCCTGGCTGCCCGGAGAGGGAACACCGGTTGTGTTGCCGACCGAATTCGTGCTGCCCGATGCGCCGCGCGAAGGGCTGGTGCTCAATCTCGCCGCGATGCGTCTCTACTATTACCCGAAGCGCGAGAAGGATGCGCCGATCGAGGTGATCACCCATCCGATTGGCATCGGCAGGGTCGGCTGGGTAACGCCCGAGGGCAGCACGAATGTCGTCGCGCGAATCAAGGATCCGGTCTGGATACCGCCATTGTCGGTGCGCCAGGAGCACGCCAAGGACGGCGACATCCTGCCGGAGAAAGTGCCGCCTGGACCGGACAATCCGCTGGGCCGCCACATGTTCAGGCTCGGCTGGCCGAGTTACCTGATTCACGGAACCAACAAGCCCCCCGGTGTCGGCATGCGCTCGAGCCATGGCTGCATCCGCTTGTACCCGGAGGACATCGAGGCCCTTTACGATTCAATGCCGATAGGCACGCGCGTGACCGTCGTCAATCAACCCTATCTGCTCGGCTGGCGCGGCGGGCAGCTGCTGACCCAGGCATATGAGCCGCACGAAGACGACAAGCGTGACTGGTCGGACGTGCCGAAGGCGCTGCGCAAGAATGCAGTCAAGCCGCGCGTGACGCTGTGGAAGAAAGTCGCGGCGCAGGTCGACTCGATCGACTGGGAAGCGATCCGCCAGGCGGCGGCCAAACCGCGTGGCATCGCATTGCCGGTCGGTCCGGGGCCGGCGCTGAATCTCGAGGCGCTGCTGGCGCAGGCACCGCGGGTGCGCAATGCCCTTCCGCAGGGCGCCAGCTGGGATGGTGTCGAAGACCAGTACGCAGGCGAACCGGAGTTCAAGAAGCCGGCAGTGACCGGCGAGGCAGACGCGGCGACCGCAAGCCGCTGATCAGGGCCTGGCCGTGCGCCCCGCGAGCGCGCAGGTCATCGAGCCGCCGACCACCGCGAGCGCGCCGACGATGCTCCACGCATTGAGGCCCTCCGGCGCCAGCAAGTCCCAGCCGAGCCTGTCGACCAGCCACATCGATGCCATGGTGAATAGCGGCGCTGTCGTTAGCACCGCGCTGACTCGGGACAGGTCCCAATAATGCAGGGCCTCGCCGAAAGCGCCGTAGGCGATCAATGTGTTGGCGCAGCAGAAGGCAAGCATCGAAAGCTGTAGCCCATCCAGGTTCAGCATGGTAATGGGCGCGGCGGCCGGCAAGAGCGCGATCGTTGCGCCGACATACAGCATCCACAGCACCTGGCGCGAGGTAAAAACCGTGAGCAGGCGTTTCTGCGCGAGCCCGTAAATCGCCCAGGCGATCGCCGCGACGATCATCAGCGCGACGCCGAGTCCCAGCCCCACGGTGGGCCGGGCGAGTTCTGGCAGGCGGCGATTGAAGAACAGCAGCATGCCCATGCCCAGCACGAAAAATCCGAGCCACTGGCGAGGCGCAAAGCGCTCGCGGAACACGAACACGCCGCCTAGCAGGAGCAATAGCGGCGCGAGCTGGATGACGACCTGCGCGACCGAAGGCGTCGTGTGGTCAAGCGCGATCAGGTAGAGCAGGTAGTTCGCAAGCAGCGCCACGAGCGCGATGCCGAGAATGGTCCACGCGCTCCGCCCCGTGCCGCGCAGACGCGGCAGCTCGCCGCGCCAGGCGAGGAATATGCCGAGACCGAGCATCGATACTGCGAAGCGCCACCAGGTGATCGTGCAGACGTCCATGCCGGTCAACGCGACCTTTAGTGCAATCGGCAGAAACCCCCACAGCACCGCTGTGGTCAATGACATGGTGAAGCCGAGCTGCCAGCGCCCGGTGTCGGTGTTCATTCGGATCCGTGATTGTCGATGGGCGGGGTTCGGCAGCATAAACCAGCCGGGCCCGTGCAGTTGCCCTGTGATAACCTTCCGCAAACCCGGGGGAGTGACCGGTGGTGGAACGACTGACCGGCATACAGGTTCACGAAGACGCCGGTTCCGAACAGGCCATCGCGGAGACGCCGACTGCAATCACGGCATTTGTGGGCCGATGCTTGCGCGGTCCGGTCAATCGACCCGTCCAGCTCGCGAATTTCGCGGATTTCCAGGGCGTATTCGGCGGTCTCTGGCAACCCAGCACGCTTTCCTACGCTGTCGAACAGTACTTCGAGAACGGTGGCCGCACCGCGGTCGTCGTCCGGGTCGCGAACGGAGCGCGCTGCTGCACGCTCACGCTGCAGGCACGCGAGGGAGCACTGGTGCTGCAGGCGCTGTCGCCGGGTACGCGCGAATTCCTGCGCGCGGCGGTCGACTACGACGGCATCGGCGACAACGAGGAAGACCGGTTCAACCTCGTGCTGCAGCGCGTCCGGACGCCGGGCTCCGAGCACATTGAAGACCAGGAAATCTACCGTCGCCTGACGGTGCTGCCGGATGCCGCGCGCGATGTCACGACGACGCTCGCTGACTCCCAGCTCGCCAGGGTCGTGGGCGCGGTCCCGCTGCAGCGCCCGGACCAAACATCGCACAGCGATCCGCGCGGGATTGCCGGTTATGTCTTGTCGAATCCGGACGGTGATGATGGCGGCGCGCTGACCGACTACGACCTGATCGGCTCTGCGGCGCGTGGCACCGGCCTGTTCGCGCTGGACGCGATCGAGACATTCAACTTCCTGTGCATTCCGCCGCTCGCGCGTGACGCCGATGTCGGTGCGAGTACGTTGCTGGTCGCCAATCGCTACTGCCGCGAACGGCGGGCGCTGCTGTTCGTCGATCCGCCGGTCGCCTGGGATTCGGCCGGCAAGGCGCTTGCGGAGATGCGCAACTGGCCGCTGCCGAGCGACACGGCATGCATGTACTTTCCGAGGCTGTTGGCCTATGACAAGTTGCGTGGCCGCTTCGAGGCATTCGCGCCCTGTGGCGCGGTGGCTGGAACACTGTCGCGGGCGGCCGATGTCGCGCGGGTCTGGTCCGCTACGACCGGCGAGGACGTCGCATTGCGTCCGGGGCTGCGGCCAACGTGCGCGGTCGACGACAACTACCGCGCGCGGCTCGTGGCCTCTGGCGTCAATACGGTGCAGACGATCCGGCGACCCGGCCGCGAAGTTCCGATCGCGTGCACGATGGCCGGTCCGGGAGCCGGAGCGGCGGACTGGCGCATGCTTCCGGCGCGCAGGCTTGCGTTCATGATCATCAACAGCGTCGAGCGCGGCACGCGCTGGATGCTGTTCGAACCCAATGAGCCGCCGACCTGGCGGCGTGCCGCGGCGCAGGTCCGGGCCTTCCTGATTTCACTCGAGGAGCGCGGCGCATTTGCGCATCGCGAGCCGGGTGATCGCTGGTTCGTATTGTGCAACGAGCGGGTCAACCGCGAACAGCATCGCGAACGCGGCATCGTCAATCTCCTGTTCGGTTTTGCAGCCGCACGATCGGGCGAGTTCCACGCCTATATGATCAGTCATCGTGCCGGCGGCAGCCGCGCGCAGGCAGTGAGCCCCAATCTGACCGGTTTGCCGGGGACCGGCATCACGCAAGCGCTCGAGGCACTCGAACTGCCTGCCAAAGCCAGTCACTGATTCAGACGCTGCCGTAACCGCCGCCACCGGGCGTTTCGATCACGAGCACATCACCCGCTTTCACCTCGACACTCGCGCAGGCTGACAATTCGCGCGACCCGCCGCCCGCGAGTTCCAGCCGGTTGATCCCGGTCGCGCCAGCGCCGCCACCCGCGAGCCCGAATGGCGCGATGCGCCGGTGATTCGACAGGATCGCCGCGGTCATGGGCTCGCGGAATTCGATGCGGCGAACGAGGCCGTCGCCGCCGTGATGCCGGCCCGGGCCGCCGGAGCCGCGGCGGTAACGGAATTCGCGGACCAGCACCGGATAGCGTGCTTCAAGCACCTCGGGGTCGGTGAGCCGCGAGTTGGTCATGTGCGTCTGCGCGCCGGATGCGCCGTCAAAACCGGGGCCTGCGCCGGAACCACCCGCAATCGTCTCGTAATACTGTCGCTCGGCGTCCCCGAATGTCAGGTTGTTCATGGTTCCCTGCGAGGCGGCCAGCGCGCCGAGTGCTCCGTACAAGGCGTCGACGATGCACTGCGAGGTTTCGACATTGCCGGCGACGACTGCGGCGGGCGGCACGGGATTCAACATCGAGCCCGGTGGCACGCGAATCGCAAGCGGCCGCAGGCAGCCCTCGTTGAGCGGGATGTCGGCGTCGATCAGCGTGCGAAACACATACAGCACCGCTGCCGTGCAGACGGCGAGCGGCGCATTGAAATTGCCGGCGCTCTGGGGCGATGTCCCCGCGAAATCGATCACCGCGGCGCGTGCCGCCCGGTCGATCCTGACCGCTACTTCGATCGCACTGCCGTCGTCGAGTTCGTAACGGCGATGACCATCCGAGAGCCGCCCGATCACCTCGCGCACGAAAGCATCGGCATTGTCCTGGACGTGACCCATGTAGGCTTCGACCTGCTCGCGGCCGTGCAATTCGATGAGCCGCCCGAGCTCTGACATGCCGCGTGAATTGGCGGCGAGCTGCGCTTTCAGGTCGGCGACATTCTGGTCCGGATTGCGCGCCGGCCAGCTGCCTGATGCCAGCACGGCCCGCAGTTCACGCTCGCGCAGGCGGCCGCCGTCGACCAGCAGGAAATTGTCGATCAGAACGCCTTCCTCATCGATATGGTGACTGGCCGGCGGCATGGAGCCGGGCGTGATGCCGCCGATGTCCGCATGGTGTGCGCGCGATGCGACGTAAAACGCCGGACGGCGGTCGCCTGCGGTGAAGACCGGGCTGACGACGGTGATATCCGGCAGGTGCGTCCCACCTGCATAGGGTGCATTCAGCATCCAGGCGCGCCCGGCGCGAAGCTCTCCGGCATTGCGCTCGATCACCGCGCGTACGCTCGCGCCCATCGAGCCCAGGTGCACCGGCATGTGCGGCGCATTCGCGATCAGCGCGCCCTCTGCATCGAACAGGGCGCAGGAAAAATCCAGTCGCTCGCGGATATTGACGGAGACCGCGGTTGCCTGCAGAACGGCGCCCATCTGCTCCGCGACCTGCATGTAGCGGTGATTGTAGATTTCGAGCAGCGCCGGATCGGGGTGTCGAATTGTGACCCGTGCCTGTGTCACGGCGCCATCCCGCACGAGCTTCAGTTCACCGCCCTGCAGAAGGCGCAGGGTCCATCCCGCCTCCACAACAGTCGTGGAATTCGGCTCGACGATCAGTGCCGGTCCGACGATCGCATCCCCGGTCGAAAGACCCGCGCGATCAATCGCCATCACTTCCCGCCAGCCCTCGAACCAGGCTCGAACGCGGCCATGCTCTGCCTGCGATCTTGTCGCGGTAGCGCGCGGCAGGTCACCGGAGGCTGCCTCGCCCGGGGCCAGGACCTCGGCGCGCAGTGTCGCGACGATCACGCCATCAAGATCGGGAAGAAATCCGAAGCGCTGGCGAAATTCGGCGCTGAAGCGGTCCAGCATCCGCGCCGCGTCATCGAGCGGAATTCCAATCGCCGTCTCGGTGCCCGGTGCGCGCAACTCGACGATTTGCGAGACCTGAAGCGTCATGGCCCCGGCACCCTGCGCGATCAACGAGTCGCGAAGTTCCAGGCACATCGCGTCGAGTTCACGCGTGAGCGACTCGCACGATGCCAGCGCAAGCGGCTGTTCGACGCTCTGCCTGCGCTGCAGGCTGCGGTCGGCGAGTCCGATGCCCCAGGCCGATAGCACGCCGGCCAGCGGGTGAATGAGGATCTCGCCGATGCCGAGCGCTTCCGCAACCCGGCAGGCGTGCTGCGGGGCGGCGCCCCCGTAGCAAAACAGCGCGAATTCGGCCGGATCATGGCCCTGGCGCACGGAGACATGGCGAATCGCGCGCGCCATCGTCTCGATCGCCACATCCAGGAATCCTGCGGCGAGACCGTCGGCGGAAGTCGGCATGCCTGTATCGGCCGATACACGCACTGCGAGTTCGTCGAATCGCTGTCGCACTGCGCGCTCGTCGAGCGGCAGATCACGGCCGGGTCCGAACACCGCCGGGAAGAACCCGGGGCGGATCCGGCCCAGCAGTACTTGCAGGTCGGTCACCGTGAGTGGGCCACCCCGGCGATAGCAGGCGGGTCCGGGATTCGCGCCGGCCGATTGCGGTCCGACGCGCAGGCGACCACCCTCGAATTGAAGCACGGAGCCGCCACCGGCCGCGACCGTGTGGATATTCATCATCGGCGTCTGCAGGCGCACGCCGGCGATCGTGGTTTCGTAGCGCTGTGGGCAGCCGTTGTCATAAAGCGCCACGTCGGTCGAGGTTCCGCCCATGTCGAAGGCGATGAGCCGCGACCGCCCGAGCGCCTTGGCGGCGCGCGCGGTGCCGACCAGACCGCCGGCAGGGCCGGAGAGCACTGCATTTGATGCGCGAAACGCTTCTGGTGCGACGAGGCCGCCATTGCTCTGCATGAATTGCAGTGGCGTGTCGCAAAACCGCGCGCCGAGCCCGTCGCGAAAGCGGCGGGCGTAGCCCGCGAGCAGGGGAGTGAGATAGGCATCGACGACCGTGGTGTCGCCGCGGCTGACCAGTCGGATCATCGGCGAGGATTCATGCGAGGCGACGACATCGTCGAATCCCGCCTGCCTCGCCATCGCGGCCGCGCGCCGCTCATGATTCGGGTAACGGTAGCCGTGCATCAACACGATCGCGATGCTGCCGATGCCCGACCCGCGCAGGCGCCCGAGATCCGTGGCGAGCCGCTGCTCGTCGAGTGGCCGCAAGACCTCGCCCTCGGCCGTAAGCCGCTCGTCGACTTCGATGACCTCGCGATAAAGCGGCTGCGGCAGGTCTATTCGCAGCCGGAAAAGTTCGGGGCGATTCTGGTAACCGATCGCGAGCGCATCGCGAAACCCGGCCGTGATGATGAGCGCGGTTGGCACGCCGCGGCGTTCGAGCAGCGCATTGGTCGCGACCGTCGTGCCGATGCGGATCACGTCGATCGCGGGTTCCGCGCCGCCATGTCTTTCGAGCAGCGCCAGGACGCCGGCGACGCCGGGGTCGCGATCGGCATTGGGATCCTCCGACAGGCGCTTTTCGACGATCAGCCGGCCGTCGGGCGCGCGCGCGATGATGTCGGTGAAGGTGCCGCCGCGGTCGATCCAGAATTGCCAGCCGCGCGTTCCACTCATGAAAGAGATGATTTCAGGGAGTCCAGCGCTCCGCCCGCCAGCCGCTCGCAAGTGTGCCGGTAGCCGATATCGATCGCCCGCTCAAAGGCTTTCCAGTCCAGCAGGTCCAGCGATTCCAGCGGCGGCATCAGCAGCAGGTCGCTCTGGCCGCGATGCTCCTGCGTTGCCGTCGTGCTGTTGACCATGCCAGCCCGCCACAGGATCTGCAGGATATTGGGGCGCTTGCGCTGGCCGCGCTGGCGGCGGAACAGATTCCAGAATGAAGGCGCTTCCGTCGCATCGATGCCCGACGTGAATGTCGGGTCGGTGCCGACGTCCACGCCGATGACCGGGCCGCGGCCCTTCGCGCGCATGACGTCGACCGGCAGATTGTTCATGGTGCCGCCGTCAACGAAGACCTCGCCACCGTGGAACACCGGCGGCAGGACGCCCGGGATCGCAACCGAAGCGCGAAGCCAGCGCCACAACAGGCCTTGCTGGTGCACGGCGATGCGGCCGGTGGTCAGGTTGGACGAAACGCAGAAGAACGGCAGCGGCAGGTCCTCGATGTCGATGTCGCCAAGCTCGCGACGCAACAGCTGCCCGACCTTGCGGCCCGAAACCAGCGAGACCAGTGGCCACGTGAAATCCGAGAGCGGATTCGTATCCACAAAGCTGCGGCGGAAGCGCTCGAACAACTCGGCGTTGGTCCAGTCGGCCGCGACACCTGCCGCGAGGATGCCGCCCATGCTCGAACCGCCCACCAGATCGATAGGTACGCCGTGCTCGCGCAGTGCGCGCACGACACCGAGGTGCGCGAATCCACGCGCGCCACCGCCAGAAAGCACGAGGCCCACAGCCCGATGCGTCATCAGGCGCACGATGCGCGGCATGTCGGCAGGCCCCCGCAGGTGATGACAGGGTGCGCCCGGAAGTGTCTGGCGCCAGCGCGTGGCTGCGCCATTGACGACGCTGCCCTCATGGATCAACAGAAGCTCGGCACGTTGCGCTGCATGTGCGTGCCGCTCGAGTTCGGGCCAGGGCCCGGCTTCGTCTCGCGCACGCACGGCGAGCAGCAGCACATCTGCCTGACGCACGCATAATTGCGTCCATGGTGTGTCGCCGGATTCGGCGGCGTAGACGACGAAGTCGTTGCGCGATTCGACTTCATGGAACCACTGGCTGCTGTGCCGCCCCGCCCTGGCGCTGCTGACCAGGTCCACCCGGCCCAGCCGGGAGAGTGCCTGCACCAGCCCGGCCGTGAGTGCCATGACATCGATGCCCGGATCATGCGGGATGACGGTGATCGTGCGCGGTGCGGCCGGGGCGGATCTGCGTGCGGGGGCGTTTTCGAGCAGCCTTTCGACCGAGAGCCGCGCGAGCCGCAGGATTGCTTCGGGATGGGAGAGCAACACGCGCTCGAACGTGCCCGACGACAATCGCGCCAGTTCCGAGTCGCGCAGCGCCCTGACGGTCGCGGCGCGCGGACGCGAGACGATCAGGCCCATCTCGCCGACGGTTTCGCCCGCCGCGATACGGCCGACGAGCTCGCCGCCGGCGCCGAAGGCACCGAGACAGCCGCTGACCACGAAGTACACGGAATCGGCCGGCGTACCGGCCTCGAACAGCAGGCTGCCGCCGGGCAGCGTGATCCACTCGAGCTCGGCCACTGCGGCGTCGATGACGGTCTTCGGCAACCCGGAAAACAAGGGCAGCGAAGCCAGCATCGCCCAGGGATTGGCCGTCGGATCGACCTGGGTCCGTTCGTCCTGCGGTTCCACGGCAGGCGGACGATAACACGGCGCGGATACAATCGCCGATGGCCGACACTGATCGCAAGCTGCTGGAACGCATCTGGAAAGAGGTCGCGAGGATCCCGCGCGGCCAGGTCGCGAGCTATGGCGGCATCGCGCGACGCGCAGGCCTGCCGCGCCGCGCGCGGCTGGTTGGGCATGCGCTGAAGGTGGCGCCCGACGGGCTGCGGCTGCCCTGGCATCGCGTCGTCAATGCGCGCGGCGCGATCAGCTTTCCGCCGGGTTCGCGGCCGTACCGGATGCAGCGCGAGAAGCTGGAGCAGGAGGGCGTGCGGTTTCGCAATGGTCGCGTGGAGCTGGCAAGCCATAAAATGACGGATGACCTCGACGCGCTGCTGTGGCGACCGCGCCGGGACTGATACCATCGCCGCGTCAGGGTTGCGGAGCGGAATATGGCCAGTCGCCACGTGGTGTTTTCGCACGGGCTGGAAAGCAGCCCGTGGGGAACCAAGATTTCCGCGATGGCGGAAGTCGCGAAGAGCGAAGGCTGGAATGTCGATTCAGTCGATTACCGCGGCGTCAGCGACCCGCGCGACCGGGTCACGAGGCTCCTGAGCTTCTGCCGCGACATTCGCGGCGACCTGGTGCTGGTCGGCTCGAGTCTCGGCGGCTATGTCGCGACCAGCGCATCGGCGCTGCTGCATGCGCGTGGCCTGTTCCTGATGGCGCCTGCGTTCTACATGCCGGGCACCGAGGAGTTGACCGCAAAGCCGGCGCCGTGCCAGAAGACGATCGTGCACGGCTGGCGCGATGACGTTGTGCCGGTCGAGAACAGCATCAAATTCGCTCGCGAGCACAGCGCGACTCTTCACATCCTCGACTCCGATCACCGCTTGCACAGCGAGCTTTCGCTCGTCAACTACCTCTTCGAGTACTTCCTCGTCGCCCTCGACCTTCCAAAGCGGCGCTGAGGCCCGGTGCCGCAAGTGGGGCGGGCGGGCGGCGAGCGAGCGAATAAAGACCGGCTGAGCGAACGAGCCGGCCCGACCGACACGCAAGCGGCACCGGACTCAATGTCTTCGGCGGATCGCGCGCGCGGCGAGGCGGTCGACGAATCCTGGAGCGATCAGCTTGAGCCAGCGCAGTATGCGGGACCGCGTCGAGGTGATGACCAGCCGACGACGTGCGAGGGTCGCGCGCAGGATGATCTGAGCACATTCGTCGGCGCTCATGATCTTCGCTTCCTGCATCGGGCTGACGCCGAGCGGCTTGCCGTCGGGTCCGATTGCGCGGCGGTGAATTTCGGAGCGCACGAAGTCGGGCGCGACGACCGTGACGCTGACTCCCTGGTCGGCGAGCTCGATGCGCAGCGAATCGAAGAAACCGATCATCGCGTGCTTGGATGCGGAATAGCCGGTGCGCGTGGGTACGCCGACCAGACCTGCAAGGCTCGATATCGCCACGATCCGCCCACGCGCTGCGGTAAGTGCGGGCAGTGCCTGCCAGGTGAGCCAGGCAGCACCGAGATAGTTGGTGCGCATCAGGCGCTCCAGCAACTCTGGATCCTCAAGCTCGTCGAGTCTCGACCACATCGTCGATCCGGCGTTGTGCAGCAGCACGTCGATCGTTCCAAAGCGCGCGAGCGTCGCGTCGATCAACATCGTGCAATCGGCGCGCCGCGAGACATCGGTCGGCACGCACAGGACTTCCGCGCCGCGCGCGCTGCATTCCTGTGACAGCGATGCCAGGCGCTCGGCACTCCTGGCCGCGAGCACGAGGCGCGCCCTGGCGGGCGCGAGTGAGAGCGCAAGCGAGCGGCCGATGCCTTCGGACGCGCCGGTCAGCACGACCACCTTGCCTTCGAATGAGTCCATGGCGTGCAGGATCGCGCTAAACTCCATGACTTGTCGACCCGGGAGGATCGCGATGCACGCAATCTGGATAGCTGGGACATGCGCGGCACTCGCAATGGCCGGTTGCGGCAAGAGCGAGCCCGAGCCGGTAGAGCCGCCGATGAAGGTGGAAGATACCGTGTTCGGTGACCTGGTTGGCACGCAGGACAAGGCCCGCGACCGGACCAATGCGGCCGTCGAAGTGCACCGGGCTGCGCTTGAGGCGCAGATCAGCGAGAGCGAAGACTCAAAACCCGAAGAATGAAGCGCCTGCTCGGGCTCGATCGCACCTTTCTGTGGGCACTGCGCGGCGTCCTGCGTGTGTTCGTGCGGGCGACTGTCGTGCCGGAGGATGCGCTCGTCCGCCTGCAAGGCCGTGCCCGCCCGCTGCTCTACGTGCTGGAGGAGCGCAGCATGTCGGACCTGCTGGCGCTCGAGCAGGCGTGCATGGACGGAGGATTGCGCCGGCCCGGCAAGCACCTGCAATTGCGCGAGCTGCATCTGCCTCGCTCGGTGGTCGCGATGGAGCGGCGCGCCGGCGTGCTGCGCCGCCGCGCTGACCGGCACACGCCGCCGGAACTCGCGGGCGCCGTCGCAGCGGCAGGCATGGACCCTGCACTCGAGCTGGACATCGTTCCGGTCGCGGTCTATTGGGGCCGCGCACCGCAGCGCGAGCGGTCCTGGCTGCGCCTGATCCTGTCGGAGAACTGGGCGCTGGTCGGCCCATTCAGGCGACTGCTGTCCATCGTCTTCAACGGCCGCAATACGCTGATCCGGTTCGGCGAGCCCCATGCGCTTCAGAATTATTCCGCGTCAGCTGCCGACGGCGCGCGCGGCGCGCGCCGGCTGCTGAAAGAACTGCGTGCGGAATTCCGGCACATGCGCGCGGACACATTGGGTCCCGACCTGTCGACGCGGCGCGCGATAGTCGCGCAGGTGCTGAGGACTCGCGCGGTGCGCCAGGCCGTGCGCCAGGAGATCCGCGACTCGAAGGCCTCCCGCCGCGACGGCCTGCGGGCCGCACGCCGGCACGCGCTCGAGATCGCAGCGGATTATTCGCACGTGTTCGTGCGGGTCGCCGATCGGGTCCTGAATCGGATGTTGACCAGGGTCTACGAAGGCGTCGAGGTCAAGAACGCCGAGTACCTCGACCGGCTGCCGCCTGCCTGCGAAATCGTCTACGTCCCCTGCCATCGAAGCCACGTCGATTACCTGCTGTTGTCGTACGTCATCTACCAGCGCGGTTACGCGGTGCCGTATGTCGCCGCCGGCATCAACCTGAACCTGCCGGTCATCGGGCGCCTGCTGCGCAAGGGCGGCGGGTTTTTCATACGCCGCAGCTTTTACGGCAGCGGGCTGTACCCGGTCGTGTTCATGAAGTATGTCGACGTGATGATGAATCGCGGCCACGCGTTGGAGTTCTTCATCGAGGGCGGCCGCAGCCGCACCGGCAGGCTGCTGCAGCCGCGCACGGGCATGCTCGGCATGACGGTGCGCAGCTTCCTGCGAGATGCGCGGCGGCCGGTCGCCTACGTGCCGGCGTATTTCGGGTACGAGCGCCTGCTGGAGGGCGAGTCGTACATCAACGAGCTTTCGGGCCGGCCCAAGCAGAAGGAAACCGTGCGCGGACTGCTGCGCGTGCTGCCGCAGCTGCGCCAGCAGCTGGGCCGCGTGTTCATCAGCTTTGGCGAACCGCTGCTGCTCGACGGCGTGCTGGACGGGCTGAAGCCCGACTGGCGCGATGACGTGAAAGACGAGAACGCGCGCCCGGCCTGGTTCGGCGACGCGGTTGATGCGATCGCGGTCGAGATCATGCGCAGGATCAATGGTGCGGCGGCGGTGACGCCGATCAACCTGCTGTCGGTCGCGCTGCTCGCGGCGCCGCGCCAGGCGATGATCGAGAGCGATCTCGAGAAGCAACTGCAGTTGTACATCGACCTGCTGCGTGCATTCCCGTACTCACCGGACGTTTCGGTCGCGGCCGAAAACGGTGCCTCGATCATCCGGCGTGTCGAGCAGATGGGCATGCTGGAGCGGCGTGCGCACCCGCTCGGCGACGTGCTCCGGATGGTCGAGCAGAACGCGGTGCTGGCGACTTACTACCGCAACAATGTCCTGCACCTGTTCGCGCTGCCGTCACTGGTCGCCTGCGCTTTCCTGAACAATTCCACGATGCGCCACGAGGACGTGCACCGGCTCGTCTGGCGCGTCTATCCGTACATCCGCGCAGAACTGTTCCTGCGCTGGCGTGAAGACGAATTGGCAGGCGCAGTGGACGGTGTTCTTGCGGCGCTGGCGGGGCACGGCCTGCTGGAGCGCTGTGCCGATGGCGCGTCCTGGCGCCGGCCAACCACCGGCAGTGCCGAGGCGGTCCGCCTTTCGGTGTTGGCACAGGCGACGATCCAGACCATTGAGCGTTATTACCTGGCCATCGCGCTCTTGCTGCGCGCCGGGCGCTCGGTGCTGACACTGGAGGCGCTGGAGAAACGATGCGTCACGATGGCGCAGCGCATGTCCATGCTGTACGGGCTGGCCGCCCCTGAATTCTTCGACCGGGCGATGTTCCGGGACTTCATCGAACTCCTTCGCCAGCGCGGCGTGATCCGGCTGGATGGTGAAGGGCTGCTGTCCTACGACGATTTGCTGTTTGCGGTGGCGGAAGACGCCCGCATCGTGCTGTCAGAACAGATCCGCAACAGCATCCTGCAGGTTACCCACAGCTAAGGCCTCGTGGCCTTTTGCACTGCAAAGCAGGAGCGCGGACGGAGTCTGCTACATGCATCGTGCTATGGGCACCGCGTCCACTGATATATCCTTGACCCTGACGAGACAAACAAGGTGGGCCGGCACCATGGTCGGTGCCAGCGCTGTGAAATCCTCGCTCGATCCTGTCCTGGGGAAAACCATGAGCACGACTTCCATCCGATCCATGCCGCGTGCGTTGCGCACTGCGGTGCAAGTAGCTCTGGCCGCGGCAGTCTGCGCGCCCGGTGCTGCACTGGCCATCGACTTCAGTGGCGGTGGCTGGACAAACAGCCTCAACACGACGGTTTCCTGGGGACAGCTGTATCGCGATGAAGAACGCGACGCGCGCTTGATCGCGACGGCCGATGGCGGTGCGGGCCGTTCGCCGAACATCGATGACGGCAACCTCAACTACAAGAAGGGCAGAGTCTCGAATGCGTTCAAGCTCGTTGCGGAGCTGTCGCTCGAAAAAGGCAACTTCGGACTTTTTGTGCGCGGCTCAGCGCTGTACGACTACGAAGTCCAGGACAGCGACACCGCGCGCACGCCGATCTCATCCGACGGCAAGGATCTGGCTGGCTCCTACGTGCGCCTGCTTGACGCATTCGGCTACGGGCGCTGGGACCTCAGCGGGCACGAGTTTGAGCTGCGTGCGGGGCGGCAGGTGGTCAACTGGGGGGAAAGCACCTTCATCCAGGGCGGCATCAACAATGCGATCAATCATTTCGACGTCACGGCGCTGCGCGTGCCGGGCGCCGAATTGCGTGAGGCCTACCTGCCGCAGGAAATAGTCAAAGCGTCGTTCGCCTTGTCCGAAAACGTTACCGCCGAGGCGATCGTGCTGTTCGACTGGGATCGGACCGAGCCTGAGCCGGTCGGTTCCTACTTCGCGGCTAACGACTTCGTGCCGCGCGGCGGCGAGGAAGTATTCCTCGGTTTCGGTGCCTTCTCGGACCAGGGCGTCGATTTCACATCGCTCGGCGGCACGCTGATCGAGGATTTCCAGGCGGTGAAACGCGGCCCGACGATCCTGCCGGACGATCAGGGCCAGTACGGTGCGTCAGTGCGCTGGTACCTGCCGAACTTCAGCCAGGGCACCGAGCTCGGCTTCTACTTCGTCAATTATCACAGCAAGCTGCCGCTGATCAGCGGTCGCACCGGCACGCAGGCCGGCATCGGCAATTCGCTCGGCACGCTGACCGCGGTCAGCGCCGCGGCCCGGGGCCTTGCCTCGGGCCTGCCTTTCAATTCAGCAGTTGCACTCGCGGCCAACGCCGGACGCAATGCTGCTGCGGCTACCGGCGGCGACCTGTCGCTTGCGACCGCGACGCAATACGCGACCATCGCCGCAAATACGGTGCTTGCCGGTGGCAGCGTCTCCACGCAAGCCTCGAATCTCGCGACCCACGAATATGCCAAGACCGCGAGCTATTTCACCGAATATCCGGAAGACATCCAGTTGTTCGGGCTTTCGTTCAATACTCAGCTCGGCCAGACCGGCGTCGCGTTGCAGGGCGAGGTGTCATACCGTCACGACGCGCCGCTGCAGTTCGACGATGTCGAACTCCTGTTCGCCGCGTTGACACCATTCGAAGCCGCCGCGCTCGGCGCACAAGGCATTGCAGTCCCCGCGACCTGCAACGCAACGCTCCCCACGCTTGCCCGCTGCGGGCAGCTCGGCGCTTACGGGATCGACCAGACGGTCCAGGGTTGGGGGCTCTTTGATGTCTGGCAGGGCCAGGCCACGGCGACCAAGGCCTTCCCACCGATGCTGGGCGCGGCCCAGATCATCGCTGTACTCGAGGCGGGCGTGACCCATGTCGGCAGCTTCCCCGACAAGCTTTCCAGCGGCCCGGTCGGCCGCGGACTGCGGTTCAACGGTCCCGGTACCTCGGTGTCCGGCAACGACCTGCTGGCGGCACGCCATTTCGGCGAAGTCGAACCACAGGATCGGTTCGCCGACGCGACCTCTTGGGGCTATCGGCTGGCCGTGCGCTTCGATTACCTCGGCCTGATCGGTGCGTGGAATTTCACGCCGCGCCTGGTCTGGTCGCAGGACGTGTCCGGAACCACGCCGGGCCCGGGCGGTAACTTTGTCGAGGATCGTTACGGCGTCACACTCGGTGTCGGCGCGAGTTATCTGTCGAAACTCGAGTTTGACGCCAGCTATACCCAATTCGGCGGCGCGAGCCGCTATAACGAGCTGACCGATCGTGACTTCATTTCATTGACCGCCAAATATTCGTTCTGAACCGGCCGGAGTCCCGTCATGATGAATCTGAAGAACATCCTGCGCCTCGGCCTGCTGGCCGCAACGCTCGCGACCGCGGGCGTCACGGCCCAGCAGGCCGCGCAACTCGGCACCGACCTGACGCCGATGGGCGGCGAAAAGGCGGCCAATGCCGCCGGCACGATACCGGCCTGGACCGGCGGCTTCACGTCGGCGGCACAGGCGGGATTCCCCGCCTTCAAGTCCGGTGGTCACCATCCGGATCCCTATGCGAGCGACAAGCCTCTCTACAAGATCGATGCGTCCAACATGGCGCGCTATGCGGAAAATCTGACAGCCGGCCACAAGGCGCTGCTGTCCGCTTACAAGACCAGCTACTTCATGAATGTCTACCCGTCGCATCGAAGCGCGGCATTTCCGCAGCGCATCTATGACGCGACCAAGGCGAACGCGACTTCGGCGAAGCTGACGGGCGCAGGCAATGGCGTGACCGGCGCGATCGGCGGCGTACCATTCCCGATCCCGAGTTCGGGCGTCGAGGTGATCTGGAATCACATCCTGCGCTACCGCGCCGAGATCGCCGAACGCATCATCGGTCAGGCCGCGGTCAGCCGCACCGGTGACTACAACCTGGTCAAGTTCCACGACCAGACGCTGGTCGGTTACAGCCTGCCGGGCGCGACCGAGGCCGGCCTCGATAACGTGGTGCTGTACTTCATCCAGGAGACCATCGCGCCGGCGCGGCTTGCAGGCGAAATCCTGCTGGTGCACGAAACACTGGATCAGACCAAGGAGCAGCGCCGCGCCTGGCTCTACAACCCGGGCCAGCGCCGCGTGCGTCGCGCCCCGAATGTCGCCTTCGACAATCCGGGCACCGGTTCGGACGGGCTGCGCACCGCGGACCAGTTCGACATCCTGAATGGCAGCCCGGAGCGCTATGACTGGAAGCTGGTCGGCAAGCGGGAAATGCTCGTCCCGTACAACGCCTACATGCTCCACAGCGACAAGCTGAAGAACAGCGACATCATCAGGCCGTTGCACATCAACCAGCAGCACGCGCGCTACGAACTGCATCGTGTCTGGGTCGTGGATGCGGTGCTGAAACCGGGCCAGCGTCACATTTACAAGCGCCGCACATTCTATGTGGACGAGGATTCCTGGCAGATCCTCGTGGTCGATTGCTACGACGACCGCGACCAGATGTGGCGCGTCCAGGAAGGCCACTCGATCAACTACTACGAGATTCCGACCTTCTGGACGACACTCGAGACGACCTACGACCTGCAATCAGGACGCTACCTCGCTCTCGGCCTCGACAACGAGGAGCCGCAGACCGTGAACTTCGACGCGAAGCTGACCGCCGCTGACTTCACGCCGGCCGCGATCGCAAGGCGCGGCACGCGCTGACGTGAAGGGCGCTCTCGTGCTGCTGGCGCTTGCGGCTTTACCGCCGGCGGCGCTGAGCCAGTCGCAGGCGCAGGATGTCGAATCGCAGGATTCCGCTGCCCTGCCGTCGATCATCGCGCCGCTCGTCCCGAAGTCCCTGCTGATCGACCTGGCGCGCGCCGGTCCGCGTGTCTTTGCGGTCGGCGAGCGCGGTCACGTTCTGTATTCGACCGATGAAGGGCGCAACTGGACGCAAGTCCAGGTGCCGGGCAGCGCCAGCCTGAATGCCGTGTATTTCACCGATGCGACGCACGGCTGGGCGGTCGGCCACGCCGAGATGATCCTGCGCACGAGTGACGGCGGTGACCACTGGGAGCGTGTGCATTTCGCGCCCGAGAATCTGCAGCCGCTGCTCGATGTCTGGTTCGCGGACCAGGAACATGGGCTTGCTGTCGGCGCCTATGGCGTCGTCTACTCGAGCACGGACGGCGGCGCCGTCTGGAGCCAGATTCCATTCGAGCCGGCGCCCCTGCCGGACGCGGAGGAAGTGCCGGCTGATCCAGAGGACATGGAGGCCGAAGTGGACCTCGGCTTCGAGTTTCATCTCAATGCCATCGCGCGCGGCCCGGCCCGGCGCCTTTACCTGGGCGCGGAGGCTGGGCGCATTTTTCGATCGGATGACGATGGCGCAAGCTGGCGCGAATTGCCGTCGCCATACGACGGGTCCTTCTACGGAATCCTGCCGCTCGACGGCGATGCGCTGCTCGCCTTCGGCCTGCGGGGCCACCTGTACCGCTCCGAAGATGGCGGCATGACCTGGACCGAGATTCCGACCGGCACGATCGCGCTACTGACCTCGGGTGCCCGCGTCGATGCGAACACGGTCGTCATCTCCGGTATGGCCGGCGTGCTGCTGGTGAGCCGGGACGGTGGCCGCAGCTTCACATTGACCCAGCAGGATAATCGCAAGGCGATCTCGGCCGTGCTGCCGGCGAGCGACGGTGAACTGATCGTGGCCGGCGAGGGCGGGGTGCGCAGGCTTCCGCTGCCTGCCGCAGGAGCGGCGCCTTGAAGGAATCCGGCGACGCCAGGATCGCGGAGTGGCTGGAGCCCCACGTATTCGGGCACCGGACGCTGATCCTCTGGCTGTTCGCATTGGTGACCGTCGTGTTCGGCTGGATTGCGGTCACCGGCTTGAGGCTCGACACCAACTTCATCAAGCAGCTGCCGCTCAAGCACGAGTACATCCAGACCTATCTGGATCACAAGGCCGAATTCGGCGGCGCGAACCGGCTGCTGATCGCGCTGGTGGCGCGCGACGGCAACATGTTCACGCCGGAATTCTTCGAGGCGCTCAAGATCGCGACCGACGAGGTGTTCTTCATCGACGGCGTGGACCGCTCGCGCGTGCAGTCACTGTGGACGCCGAACACCCGGTATACCGAGGTCGTCGAGGGCGGCATCGAGGCCGGCGACGTGATTCCGTCCGATTTCCGCCCGGACGCCGAAGGCCTCGCGCGCGTCAAGGAGAACATCCTGAAGGCCGGTATCGTCGGCCGGCTGGTGGCAAACGATTTCTCCGGCGCGATGGTCAGCGCACAGCTGCTAGATGCCGACGCGGAGACCGGTGCGCCGGTCGACTACATCGAAATCTCGCGCGAGCTCGAGCATAAGGTACGCGATCGCATCGAGGGTGCGAATCTCCAGGTTGCACTTGCGGTGTCGGTGTCGGTGCACATGATCGGCTTCGCCAAGGTGGTCGGTGACGTCGCCGACGGCGCACTGTCCGTCATCACATTCGCGATCGTCACGGTCGGGCTCACGCTGCTGTTTGTCTGGGTCTACATCCAGTCGCTGCGCATCGCACTGGTGCCAGTCATTTCGTCGCTGGTCGCGATGGTCTGGATGCTGGGTTTGCTGGTCATCCTGGGCTATGGCGTCGATCCGCTCGGCATCCTCGTGCCATTCATCATCTTCGCGATCGGCACCAGCCACGGGGTGCAGAAAATCAGTGCTGTCAGCGACTCGGCGATGTCCGGGTGCGACTGCAATGACGCGGCGCGCCGCACATTCCGCCTGCTGTTCCTGCCGGCGATTGTCGCGTTGCTCGCAAATCTGGTCGCTTTCATCACGATCCTGTTGATTCCGGTGCAGGTGATCCAGGAAATGGCGGTGACCGCGAGTCTCGGCATCGGCGTGATCATCCTGACCGACCTGATCCTGTTGCCGGTGCTCGTTTCCTACGTGCCGATCACCGACCGGTTCCGCGAGCGCGTTGCGCGCCGCCAGCGCTCATTGCAGTCGATCTGGAACCGGCTCGCCAGGATCACGAACCGCGGGCCTGCCGCGGTGATCATCGTAATTGCGCTATTACTCGGCGTGCTGGGGTTCATCAAGGGCATGGAAACGCCGATCGGCGACACGCAGGCCGGCGTGCCGGAGCTGCGGGCGGACTCGCGCTACAACCGCGACAGCAACCTGATCAGCCAGCGCTTCTCGATCGGCACCGACATCATCAATGTGATCGTCGAGACCAAGGCCGACGGCTGCATCGATTTCCGCATCATTGACGCGATCGACCGCTTCGCCTGGCACATGGCAAATGTGGAAGGAGTCCGCGACGTCATGAGCCTGGCCGGCGTCTCCAAGGTCGTCAGTGCGGGCTGGAGCGAAGGCAGCCTGAAGTGGCGCAGCCTGCCGCGCGACGAGCGCCAGCTCGTGCAGGCGCAGAATTACGTCGAGACCAGCACGGGTCTCTTGAACCGGGACTGCAGCGTCATGCCGGTGATGCTGTTCCTGTCCGATCACCGGGCGGAGACAATCGAGCGCGTCGTCGCGTCGGTGAAGGACTACAGGACCACGGAGCCGACCGAGGGTGTGACCTACCGCCTGGCCACCGGCAACGTGGGCGTGATGGCCGCGCAGAATGAGGAAGTCAAGGCCAAGGAGTTCGTGATCCTCGGCTGGGTGTTTGCGGCGGTCACGATCATGTGCCTGGTCAACTTCCGTTCGGTCATCGGCACGATCATGGTGATCGTGCCGCTATTGCTGGTGTCGATCCTGGTCTACGCGGTCATGGCCTTCGTCGGCATCGGGCTCAAGGTCAACACGCTGCCGATGGTCGCGCTGGGTGCCGGCATCGGCGTGGACTACGGCATCTACCTGTTCAGCCGGATGCAGGAGTTCCTGCGTCGCGGCGAAGACGTGCATCAGGCTTATCTCGGTGCGTTGCGCGTGACGGGCGCCGCGATCTTCTTCACTGGCGTGACGCTCGCGATCGGCGTCGCGACCTGGGTGTTCTCGCCGCTGAAGTTCCAGGCTGACGTGGGCCTGATGCTGACCTTCATGTTCCTGGTGAACATGCTGGGCGCGATGTTGCTGCTGCCCGCGCTCGGCGCGTGGCTGTTGCGCAAGCAGTCGCCAGCCAGCACTACGACCACCGGCTGAGCCGGCTACTCACTCGAATGTGGTCGCGCGCGCAGGCGCTTGGTGTCCTTGCGCTGGCGCTTGCCCTCGAGCCTGCGGGCGCGCGCTCCCCTGGTCGGCCGCGTCGGCTTGCGGATCTTTGGCACCTCGCGCGCACGCTCGACCAATTCGGTGAGCCGGCCAATTGCGTCGCGACGGTTGGCTTCGCGGCTGCGATGCCGGTGGGCCTCGAGCACGATTTCATCCAGCAATGTCAGGCGCCGGCCTGCCATTACCCGCAGCCTTTGCCTGCCTGCTTCGTCGAGCAGCGCCGTCGCACCGACCATGAATCGCAGCTCGCAGGCGGTCGCGACCTTGTTGACATTCTGCCCGCCGGGGCCGGGGCTGCGCACGTAGCTGAGCGTGTACTCGCCTTCCGGAATCTCGAGGCGCGCAGGGGCGCCAGCGGCCATCGTCAGTCCTGGCCGTCGGACGACGGCTCGATCGGCTGGGTCGCGCGCGGCGCGAGTTTCGATGCGGGTATGTTGCCTTCGAGGATCCTGATTTCGCGCTGGGGCGGGGGAATCGTCACGCCGTGTTCCCGGAACAATGCCCAGATCCTGCGATTGACGTCCGAACGAATGTTGTTGACGCCCTCGGCCGGGTCGCCGATCCAGAAACGCAACTCGATCTCCATGCCGAAATCGCCGAACTCCAGCAGACGCGTTACCGCGGGCGGGTCGCGAAGGATGCGCGGATGTTCGGCTGCGTCGAGCAGGAGCTTCAGCGCCAGTTCGACATCGTCCTGAAAGCTGATGCGCACCGGCACGCGCAACCGCACCCTCGGGTTGCCGTAACTCCAGTTGATCAACGGGTTGGTGATGACATTCTGGTTCGGCACGAGCGTCGCCACGCCATCGCGATCGCGTATCACGATATGACGGGCGCGCAGTTCCTCGACCCAGCCGAAACCGGTTGTGCTGGTTCCGGTGGTGCCGGTGAAGCTGATCACATCGCCCGGCTTGATCGAACGATCCAGCAGCAGCACGAATCCGCTGACGAAATTGGCCGCAATCGCCTGCAGGCCAAAGCCGAGTCCCAGGCCGATCGCGCCGGAAAAAACCGTCAGCGCCGTCAGGTCGACGCCCGAGGCCTGCAGGCCCAGCAAGGCACCCAAGGCGATCAGTAACGCATGGGCGAACTTGCCGATTCCGATCCGCGTGGAGATCGCCAGCTCCTCGATCATGTTGATGCGCCGGTCGATCCAGCGCGCGACCCAGACGCTTGCGACCACGAATACGGTGACTGTGGCGATCGCCTTCAGGACGGACCAGATCGTGATGCGCGTCGCGCCCGCCGACAGCCCGACGGATTCGAGCGCTGCCACGATCGCATCGAGCCATCCCATCAACTGCGCCCCGGCTACCAGCCAGATCACCAGCGTGACGCGCAGTTCCCAGGCCTTGATGCGCAAGCCCTGGCCCAGCGACAGGCGCAGCAGGAATACCAGCAGGCGGATCGCGGCCAGCGTGACCAGCAGCAGCCACGCGGCATCCAGCCCGGCTGTCGGCTGACCCGACGCGACCAGCAGCGGCCGGGCCGTGGCGATGATCAGAAGGCCCAGCAGGTACGGCGTGACAATGGCCAGTGCGTCGATTGTTGGGCCGCGCGGACTCTTGCCGGTGTCCGGGCGCGACAGGTACCAGCGCCGCCCGAGCAGGACGCCGCCAAGCACGACGACGAAGACGCTGGTGATGGCCGCGACTTGCGCCGCGCCGGCGTCCTGGAGCAGACGAAAGACCGAGGTGGCCAGCTCATCCATCGTGTGACGTTACCATTGATCGGGTGCGCGTGGCCCGCCGCGCCATCAGGCGTTGAGGTCCGGGATCAGCTCGCTTTCGAGCCGCATGATCTGGTCTTTCAGCATCAGCTTGCGCTTCTTGAGGCGCCGCAGCTGCAGCTCGTCGACATAGAGGTCCATCGACAGGCGGCAGATCACGTCGTCGAGGTCGCGGTGTTCGATGCGCAGTTCGCGCAGGCGATGCATCCGCTCGAATAACTGGGTGTTGACCTTGTCGTCGTCCGTCATGCCGGCTCGGCGTCGGTCTCGAATGCTGGGAACGGCGGCCCCGACCACACCGGTCGGACCGACCCCGGAAGCTTAGCCAAACGCCCTGGCGGATTCCACGGAATCGTCGGGTCGTGGAAGTCGGAACCGACCGAGCCCGCGAGGCCGTAGCGCACGGCGAGCGAAATGGCCTGGTCGGCGTTCCTGATTCCACCGCCTCCCGTGATGACCTCGATCCCACGGCCGCCCACGGCGACGAATTCGGCGCATAGCTCGCGCCGCGCTCCCCCCGACAGCGGATAGCGCATCGGATGCGCAATCACGGCGCTGCCGCCGGCCGCCGTGACCCAGCCGGTTGCTTCCGCGAGTGACGGCCACTTCGCGGCGAAATAGCCTGGGCGGCCGCGCGCCAGCCAGCGATCGAACGCCGTTGCGACATCCGGCACGGCGCCGAGTACCACCAGCGCGCGGGCGAAGTGCATGCGGGTCGGTAGCCGGCCCGCGGCGCGCACCATTTCAAGCGCGGCGTTGCCGGGGGCACCGCCTGCTGTGAGGCGAGTGGCCACCTGTTCGGCACGCTCCTGCCTCTGCGCCTGCAATTGGCGCAGACCGCGCACGAGCGGCGCGGCGAGCGGATCGAATGCGAGGCCCAGCACGTGCAAGGCGCGGCCTCTCCAGTCAACCGACAGCTCGACGCCGGTAACCAAGGCGACACCGAGGCGCTTCGCGGCCGCAGCAGCTTCATCGAGGCCGGCGACCGTGTCATGGTCGGTCAATGCCATGAACCTGACACCGCAGCCGGCGGCGTGGGCAACCAGCGCGGCTGGTTCGAGCATGCCATCGGAGGCCGAGGAGTGCAGGTGCAGGTCCACGGGCGACAGCGGATTCATACGGGCCTCGGCCCCAGACCGACCGTGTCGACCGAATCTCCGGTGACCACGACGAAGCCACGGTGCCGGCTGAAGCCGTCCTCCGTATAGTCAAAGACATAAGTGCGCTGCCAGACGAGCGGCGCGTCGGAATGCCGGACCAGCTTCAGGCGGTGTATCGAGACCGTGCCATCGAGCATCTGGACCTGGGCGCTTGCGCAGGTATCCATCGCCACGCGATTCGCGAGCTCTCGAGCAGCGAGGCTCGAATGCCAGAACGCGCCGAGTATTGCGAGCAGCACGGTGGCCAGCAGGAGCTCCCAGCTCATCGCAGCAGCGCCAGCCAGTCCGTGCCTGGGTCCGCATAGACGACGAAGTGCGGATTCAGGACTTCGTCGCCCTTGTTGTAGGAAAGCGGCTGGCCGTCCAGCCGCAGTACGTGGGCGCCGGCCTGCTCGGCAACGCATTGGCCAGCGGCCGTATCCCACTCGCAGGTCGGACCCAGTCTGGGGTACACGTCGGCCAGGCCTTCGGCGACCAGGCACATCTTGAGCGAACTGCCGACCTCGACGAATTCGTGCGGCCCGACCCGCGCCAGAAAGCCGTCGAGCGAACTGCCACGATGCGAACGGCTGCCGACCACGCGTACCGGCCCCGGACCGCGCGGCGCGACGTGGATCGGCTGGCCCACGGCAGTGGCATCGGAACGAAATGCGCCAATTCCCTCGCAGGCGTAATAGTCGCGCTCGAGAACCGGCGCGTGCACGACGCCGAGCACCGGGCGGTGATCGTGAACCAGCGCAATATTGACCGTGAAATCTCCATTGCGCTGCACGAATTCCTTGGTGCCATCCAGCGGGTCCACGACCCACAGCCAGTCCCAGGCCGCGCGTTTCGCGTAGGGCGCCTGGCCGGACTCCTCCGACAGGACGGGGACCCCGGGTGTGAGCCGGCGCAGCCCGGCCAGAATCAGCCGCTCCGATTGCAGATCGGCCTCAGTCAGCGGTGAGCGGTCGTCCTTCTCCGTGACGGTGAACGATGACGCGTACACGCCAAGTATCGCGTGACCCGCTTCGCGGGCAAGCGCGGTTACGTCGAGCAGCAGCCGGTGCAGGTCGGGGATCATTGCGTCTCCGGAAAGGCGCGCGTTATATCATAGGCCCGTGAAGAGTACCGCCGTGGTCCCTGACTGGTCGTCCATCGATACCGTGTTGCTGGATATGGACGGCACGCTGCTCGATCTCGGCTTCGACATCCACTTCTGGCAGGAATGGGTTCCGCGCCACTACGCACAAAGCCGGCACCTGCCGATCGACGAAGCGCGCCTGCTCATGAAGCCGATCTTCGAGGCGACCTACGGCACGCTCGACTGGTACTGCATCGATTACTGGAGTCGGGCGCTTTCGCTCGATATCGCGGCGCTCAAGCGCGCGGCACGTCACCAGATCGCCTGGCTGCCGAAAGCGCGGGAATTCCTCGCGGGGCTGCGCGCCTCTGGGCGGCGGGTCGTGCTGGTGACCAACGCCCATCCGGAGACGCTTGCCATCAAGGATGCCCACCTCGGAGTGCGCCGCGAGTTCCACGCGGTCTATACCTCGCACGAATTGGGCGAAGCCAAGGAAAGCGCCGCATTCTGGCCGCGTCTTGCCGCGCAGGAGCCCTTCGATGCGCGCCGCACGCTGTATGTGGATGACAGCCTGCCCGTGTTGCGCGCGGCACGGGCACACGGTATCGAGTGGCTCTATGCGATACGCCGGCCCAACAGTCGCGCGCCCGCGCGGGCGGTGAAGGACTTTCCCGGCGTCGATTCGGTGTACGAACTGGCGCAGGGGCTTGCGCCGCGCATCATGGAGAGTCAACCGGCCGGCGGTGCCTGAGGCCCGCTGCCGGGGCCACCACCATGCCGCCGCCGCCGCCGCCGTTTCCTGGCGGGCGGCGCAGCGTCCGCCGGGGCTGCGACCGGCGCAGCAGGCGCGACCGCTACCTTAACCGCCGCTTGCGCATGCGGCCTGCCACCGCGATGGTCCTGGCGGCCTTGTTCGTGACCGCGCCGATGGCGCGGGGGTGGCGCCGGGCCGTCCTCCTCGTCGTCATCCTGGCGCGGCGCCAGGTAGCCGGACCTGAGTTGCGGCAATTCCGCCGGGTCGAAACTGCCGACCGGAATGCGCTGGCCGATGAATGCCTCGATGTCGGGCAGCGAGACGACATATTGCTCGCAGCCGAAGCTGACCGCGTCGCCGGCCGCTCCGGCGCGTGCAGTGCGACCGATGCGGTGCACGTAGTCCTGCGCATCCTGCGGCAGGTCGTAATTAAACACGTGGCTGACGTCCGGAATGTGCAGGCCGCGCGCGGCAACGTCGGTCGCAACCAGCACGGCGAGCTTGCCTTCATGGAACTCGCGCAGCATGCGCATGCGCTTGCGTTGCGGCACGTCGCCGGACATCGCGGCTGCGACGATGCCATTCGCGCGCAACACGCGTTCGAGGCGCTCCGCAAGCCGCTTGGTATTGACGAATACCATCGTGCGCGTCGCATCGGTCATCCGCAGGCGCGACACGAGCAGTGGGGCTTTTTCCTCCATCGCCGGGTAGTAGATGATCTGGCGGACACGGTCGGCGGTGACGCGCTCGGGCTCGATGCGGATCAGTTCCGGGTCATTCATGTGCTCGTAGGCGAGTTCGAGCACGCGATGCGATAGCGTCGCGGAAAACAGCATGTTCAGGCGGTATTCGGGCGCCGGCAGGCGGCGCAGCAGATAGCGGATGTCCTTGATGAAGCCGAGGTCGAACATCCGGTCGGCCTCATCGAGGACCAGCACTTGCGCATGGTGCAGGTCGAAGACATGCTGCTTGAAGTAATCGATGATGCGCCCGGGCGTGCCGATCAGCACGTCGACGCCCGCCTGCAATTCCCGGCGCTGCTTGTCGTAATCGACGCCGCCATAGGCGAGTCCCAGGTTCAGACCCGTAAACTGCCCCAGGAGCTCGGCGTCGCGATGTATCTGGATCGCGAGTTCACGCGTCGGCGCGAGCACCAGGGCGCGCGGCGAGGTACTGGGCCGGTCCGCCGAGGCGGGGTAGCGCAGCAGATGGGTATACAGGGCCACGAGGAAAGCCGCGGTCTTGCCGGTGCCGGTCTGCGCCTGGCCCGCCACATCGAGGCCCGCCAGCGCGCGTGGCAGCGCCTCCGCCTGGATCGGGGTGCAGCGTTCGAAGCCCGCATCAGCGATGCCGCGGGCCACGGATTCGGGTAATTGCAAGCCGGTGAACGAGATTTCCGAGAATTGCTGTTCTGTCACTTGGCTACTACTGTGGCATTCATCTCTTGAAAAATGTCCTCCGACGCGCTACAAAAGCACCTGAGCACTGCGGTTCCCCGCTAACATCCGCATCCACCGGCACTCCGGAAGCGTCCCGAACAGGACCCCGGGCATGTGCAAACACCCTGACAGGCAGCCAGAGTTCCAGCGCCAGAACCCTTATTGTGCCGTATCGGGCATTCGCCCGTCACCGATCAACCATAGACCAGGAGAAACCCCCGCGTGAGCGGCAATATCGTCCACACCTCTGATGCCACCTTCGAGTCCGATGTACTGAAATCGGATTTGCCGGTCCTGCTCGATTTCTGGGCCGAATGGTGCGGCCCCTGCAAGGCAATCGCCCCGATCCTCGATGACATCGCCAAGGATTATCAGGGCCGGGTCAAGATCGCCAAGCTGAACATCGACGACAACCGCCAGACACCCGTCAAGTACGGTGTGCGCGGCATCCCGACGCTGATCCTGTTCAAGAACGGCGCGCCCGAGGCGCAGCAGGTCGGCCTGGTCGGGAAGTCGAAGCTGGCGGCATTGTTGGACCAGCACCTGTGAGGGGCTATCTCGGCAACCAGGCGCGCAATCGCCAAAAGGGCCATCGCAATCGCGGCGGCGGCGGACCGCGTCATGGCAATGAGGGGCTTCCGGTCGACGATCATGTCGACGGCTCGGAAGGCGACACAATCTCACCGGAGGAGCTGGCCGCATCACGCAGCTCCATGAATCTGACCGAGCTGAAGAACAAGCCGGTCCACGAACTCGTGACGATGGCCGAGTCCATGGGACTCGAGAACATGGCTCGCCAGCGCAAGCAGGACGTCATCTTCTCGATCCTGAAGGCGCATGCGCGCAGCGGCGAGGATATCTACGGCGACGGCGCGCTTGAGATCCTGCAGGACGGCTTCGGCTTCCTGCGCTCGGCCGACAGCTCCTACCTGGCGGGCCCGGACGACATTTACGTCAGTCCCAGCCAGATCCGGCGCTTCAACCTGCGCACCGGCGATTCGGTCTCCGGGCTGATCCGCCCGCCAAAGGACGGCGAGCGCTATTTCGCGCTGTTGAAGGTCGGCGAGATCAATTTCGACACACCGGAAAGCGCCCGTCACAAGATCCTGTTCGAGAATCTGACGCCGCTGCATCCGACCAAGCGGCTCAAGCTTGAGCGCGGCAATGGCTCCACCGAGGACCTGACGGCGCGGATGATCGATCTGATGGCGCCGCTCGGCAAGGGCCAGCGCGGCCTGATCATCTCGCCACCGAAAGCCGGCAAGACGATGCTGCTGCAGAACATCGCGACCTCGATCACCTGGAATCACCCGGATCTGTACCTGATCGTGCTGCTGATCGACGAGCGGCCCGAGGAAGTGACCGAGATGACGCGCACCGTGAAGGGCGAGGTCGTCGCGTCCACATTCGACGAGCCTGCCAGCCGTCACGTGCAGGTCGCCGAGATGGTCATCGAGAAGGCCAAGCGCCTGGTCGAGCACAAGCGCGACGTCGTGATTCTGCTGGATTCAATCACGCGCCTGGCGCGCGCCTACAACACCGTGGTGCCGAGTTCCGGCAAGGTGCTGACTGGCGGCGTGGACGCCAACGCATTGCAGCGGCCAAAGCGCTTTTTCGGCGCGGCGCGCAATGTGGAGGAGGGCGGCTCGCTGACGATCATCGCGACCGCGCTGATCGACACCGGCTCGCGCATGGACGATGTGATCTACGAGGAGTTCAAGGGTACCGGCAACAGCGAAATCCACCTCGATCGCCGGATTTCGGAAAAGCGCGTATTCCCGGCCTTCAACATCAACCGTTCCGGCACGCGTCGCGAGGAACTCATCACGGCGCAGGACGAACTGGCCAAGATGTGGATCCTGCGGAAGCTCCTGCACCCGATGGACGAACTCGCCGCGGTCGAGTTCCTGCTCGACAAGATGAAGGACACCAAGACCAACGCCGAGTTCTTTGATTCGATGAAGCGCGGATGACGGACGCCCTGCGCCACCTGCGCCGGGGCGACCCGGTGATGGCGCAGCTGATTCGCCGCGCCGGACCATACCTCCTCAAGCCCGACCGCAGCCGCAGCCCCTATGAGTCGCTGGTCCGGGCGGTGGCCCACCAGCAACTGACTGGCAAGGCCGCCAGCACGATCCTCGGCCGCTTCTGCGCGCTGTATGGCGGCGACAGCTACCCGCAGCCCGACCGGCTCGTCGCAACGCCTGACGAGCATCTGCGAGGCGTCGGGTTCTCGAGGGCCAAAGCGGCTTCGCTGAAGGACATCGCCGCAAAGACCCTCGACGGGACGATTCCCGAACGCCGTGTACTCAGCAGACTGTCCGACGAAGCAATCATCGAGCGGCTCACCGAAGCGCGCGGCGTCGGTCGCTGGACCGTCGAGATGTTCCTGATGTTCACGCTTGGCCGGCCGGACGTGCTGCCCGTGGACGACTACGGAATACAGAGCGGCTATCGCCTTGCGTATGCCAAGCGGCACCTGCCAAAGCCCCGGGTTCTGGCCAGATTTGGCGAGCGCTGGGCGCCTTACCGGACCACGGCTGCGTGGTACCTTTGGCGGGCTGTGGACTTCGATCGTGAACAAAGGCAGCGGGCGGCGAAGAAAGAATAGGCCCGCATCCAGCGCTCAGCGGTTTCCCTTTTCCACCGCCGGCACCGTGCGCAGGTACGTCCAGATCGCTTTCAACTCGGCGTCGCTCATCTGCCCGTAGGCTCGCCAGGGCATGTACTCGGAGATCGCTGAGTCATCCTTGCGCTTGCCATCGCGCAGCGCGCGGATGAAATCGGCTTCGGTCCAGTCTTTCAGGCCGGTCTCGTGCGGTGTCAGGTTTGCCACGATCGGCATGTTCGGGTCGCCCTGGATCTTGCCGCCCGACAAGTCCTCGCCGTGACAACCACGGCATACCTGGACGAGGTGCTCTCCGAATTCCGCGGTCGGCGCGGACTGCGGCGGTTCGACGGCATGCGCCTTTTCGTGGTCGATATTGAATGCCACGAGCGCCGACGAGTCGAACGCCATGACAAAGGTGAAGACGGGTCCGAACTTGACGCGTCCCAGGTCCCGATCGACGGGCGGCAGGCTCCTGATGTAGGCGACGATATCCGAGAGTTCGTGATCGGACAGTTTGACGAATTCGATGGATGGCATCGACGAGCTGCGACTCCCGCGGCGCAGGCCATGCCGGACCGCATGATCCCAGTCGACTGACGTGTATTCGCGTGTGACGCTGCCCTGGCCGGTCGTGAGGTTGGGCGCAACCCAGCGCCCCAGGATCGCGGCGTCGATGATGACGCCACCGCCGAAATCCTTGGCGTGACAGCCCGTGCATCCGACGCGGCTCTCGACCAGGTGTTGGCCATTCGCTATCGCTCGTGCGAGCGCCACCGTCTCGTCTTCGCCAAGCGGAAATGGAATCGGGAACGAGGCATCGTGAGCCACCCACTGCTTGTCGTAGCGGCTCCCTGCCACCCACCAGGCCCATGCGTAGATGCCGGCCGCGAGCACGACGATTGCGGCGAGAGACAAACCCAGGATTTTCAGCAGTTTCTTCATATTCTTTGCCCCATGATTACAATATCAATGTGAGTTGCCGCGCTCAAATCGCGATGCGAATCCTGGCGGCGACCACGGGACTGGCCGCGGCCGCCCTTGCGCAAGCCGAGCAACAGTCCTCACAGCCGCCGCGCCCGCTCGGCAGTCTCAGCAATGCGACCGACAATTGCTACGCGATGCACAGCCGCGGCGGTGTGGTGACCGGCGAGGTTGAAGTCACCGTCATGGTCGACGCCCACGGACGCGTGACAGGTGCTTCCAGTCCGGCAGGGACGGAGGAACGCCTGGCGGCCGCTGCACAGTGCGTTGCGGTGACGATGCACTACACACCTGCCACTCTCGGCGGCCTGCCGGTCGCAGGCAAGGTATCCCTGGCCGTCGGATTCCCGGATCCACCGACCCTGCGGCTGCCGGCGCGCACGGCAATCGAGTACTGCCAGCCGGCCATCGATCCGCTGGCGACCCTGAGCGGGGCTTACGAAGGCGAGCTGGATCTCCTGGTGCGCGTTGGCAAGGACGGTCGTGTCGTGGAAACCGCGCTTCCGGAAGGCGTCCTTCCGTGGATGGAAGAAGCCGCCAAATGCGTGGCTGGCCAGCTCACATTCTTCCCGGCGCGCCTGCACCTCGTCGCCGTCGAATCCTGGGCCACCGTTCCGGTGGATTTCAACCTGACGAGAAATCCGCATGAACGCGTCAGGCTGGACGCGCCGACGGTTCGCTCGGATGAAGGGCAGATCCTCGATGCCTATCAGAAATGCTATCCGTCCGGCCGCGATGACGAACAACGGATCAACTATCGCATCACCATTACCGATGGTGGCCGGGTTCGCAAGGCGGAAGTGATTCGAAGCAGTGGTGACGAGGCACTCGACCAGGCGGGGGTTTGCATCCTGCGCCGGCTCATATTCGTGCCGGCCCGGCGCAACGGACAGAATGTCGAGGCCACCGTGAACTGGCCAATCCTGGTGCGACCGCCGATTTAACCCTGATCGTCCGGAAACTCGGCGTCGAGGATGCGCACCAGTTCCTCATCCACGCGGTCACGGAACATCGCGAGCAGAAAGCCAAGGGTCGCCTCGACGACGATCTCGTCCTTTCCGATCGTGACGGTGCCGGTGACGTTGGGGTGTTCGATCGCGAGCACCTCGCCCTGCCAACTGCATTCGGCGTCGAACTTCTGCCCAAGCGCCTTGGCCATGCGGTTGACTCGCTCGCGCGCGGCCTTGTCTGTCAACTCATGCGAGCGGCGCAGGTGGATGCGGCTCATGGGCGGAGTATAGCGGCGCTCATGCGCGGCCGATCGCCCGCCAGCCGATGTCGCGGCGGTACTGCATTCCGCGCCAGCACAAGCGGTCGACCAACGCGTAGGCGGCCCGCTGCGCCTCGGCCACGCCGGGTCCAAGGCCGACGGCGCACAGCACACGCCCACCCGCCGTCAGCACGCGTGTGCCTTCGAGACGCGTGCCTGCGTGAAATACCTTGCCGTCCAATCGGGCTGCTTCATCGAGGCCCGCAATCGCATCGCCCTGGCGCACATCATCCGGATAGCCTTCCGCCGCCAGCACGACACCGACTGCGGCTCGCGCATCCCAGGCCGCCTCGATCTGGTGCAGCCGGCCCGCGAGCGCCGCCTCGCAGAGATCCACGAAGTCGCTCGTGAGCCGCGCCATGATCGGCTGCGTCTCCGGATCGCCGAAGCGACAATTGAATTCGAGCACATTGGGCGTCCCGTCCGGCGCGATCATCAGGCCCGCGTACAGGAAGCCGGTATAGGGCGTGCCCTCGGCCGCGAGCCCGCGCACGGTCGGCCAGATCACGTCGCGCATGATGCGTTCATGCATCGCGGGCGTGATGACCGGCGCCGGCGAGTAGGCGCCCATGCCGCCGGTGTTCGGGCCACGGTCGCCATCCAGCAGCCGCTTGTGATCCTGTGAGGTCGCGAGCGGCAATACGTGCTCACCGTCCACCATGACGATGAAGCTTGCTTCTTCGCCTTCCAGGAATTCCTCGACTACGACCACGCGGCCGGCCGCGCCAAAGGCGCCCTCAAGCATCTGCCTTACGGTCGTGATCGCCTCCTCGGCAGTCGCGGCGATGACGACGCCCTTGCCCGCCGCAAGGCCGTCAGCCTTGACGACGATGGGCGGCCGCTGCGCGCGAATCACCGCGGGATCGAAGGCTTCACTCGTGAGGACCGAATAGCGCGCGCTCGGAATGCCATGGCGGGCGAGGAATTCCTTCGTGTAGCGCTTGCTGCCCTCGAGTTGCGCGGCCGCCTTGCTCGGGCCGAAGCAGGCAAGCCCGGCCGCCTTGAATGCATCCACGACGCCGGTCACCAGCGGGCCCTCGGGTCCGACCACGGTGAGATGGATGCCTTCAGAGTGCGCAAGCGCGACCAGCCCAGCGATGTCCATCGCAGCGACCGCCGCGTTGCGGCACTTCGGCTCGGTGGCCGTACCCGCATTGCCCGGGGCGATGAGCACTTCGCTGACGCGCGGCGACTGCGCGAGCTTCCAGGCCAGCGCGTGCTCGCGACCGCCGCCGCCGATGACCAGAATTTTCATCTGGTGCTCAGTGCCGGAAGTGCCGCATGCCCGTGAAGACCATCGCGATGTCGCGTTCGTCGGCGGCTTGGATCACCTCGGCGTCGCGCTGCGATCCGCCGGGCTGGATCACAGCCCGTATTCCGAGTTCCGCCGCCACATCAAGGCCGTCGCGGAACGGAAAAAAGGCGTCGGAAGCCATCACGCTGCCGGCGACCGCGAGACCCGCGTCAGCGGCCTTGATCGCGGCGATTCGCGTCGAGATGACGCGGCTCGTCTGCCCGGCGCCGACGCCGATCGTCATGCCTTCGCGCGCAAATACAATTGCATTCGACTTGACGAACTTGCAGATGCGCCAGGCGAACAACAGGTCGGCGAGTTCGGTGGCGGCGGGGGCGCGGCGCGTGACGGTCTTGAGCGCGCCGGCTTCGATCATGCCGTCGTCGCGGGACTGCAGCAGCAGGCCGCCGGTCACTGAGCGAAGTTCGGGTGTGGCCACGGGCGGGCCTGCGAGGTCGCTTGTCTCGAGCGCGCGAACATTGGGTTTTGCGGCGAGCACTGCCCGCGCCTCGGGGCCGATGAGCGGCGCCAGGATCACCTCGACAAACTGGCGCTCGAGAATCGCAGCGGCCGTTGCAGCGTCCAGTGGCCGGTTGAAGGCGATGATTCCGCCGAATGCAGAAGTCGGATCGGTCTCGTAAGCGCGCCGCCAGGCTTCGAGCGCGTCTGACGCCAGCGCAGCGCCGCAGGGATTCGCGTGCTTCACGATCACACAGGCGGGGCTGTCGAACTGGCGCACACATTCGAGCGCCGTGTCCGCATCCGCGATGTTGTTGAACGAGAGTTCCTTGCCCTGCAGCTGGGTGGCCGTTGCGATGCCAGAGCCAGTGGCCTGGGGATCGGCGTAGAAGGCGGCGGCCTGATGCGGATTCTCGCCGTAGCGCAGGTCCTGTTTTTTCCGGAACCCCAGCGTCAACGTATCCGGAAATTCGGATTCAGGCTGCTGCCGCCGCAGCCAGGTTGAGACCAAGGCGTCGTACTGCGCCGTATGCGCGAAGGCCTTGGCGGCCAGACGCCTGCGCGTTGCCTCGGAGACGGCACCCGCGCGCAATTCGCCGAGCACGCCGCGGTAGTCCGCGGGATCGACCAGAACGGTCACGCGCTCATGGTTCTTGGCCGCAGCCCGCAGCATTGCCGGTCCGCCGACATCGATATTCTCGACCGCATCCGCGTAGCTGCAATCCGGCCGCGCAATCGTCGCGGCGAACGGGTAGAGATTGACGACCAGCAGGTCGATCGGGCGGATGCCATGCTCGCGCATGATCGCGTCATCGAGTCCGCTGCGTCCGAGCAGCGCGCCGTGCACTTTCGGGTGCAAAGTCTTGACGCGTCCGTCCATGATTTCCGGAAAGCCGGTCTCGGTGGCGACCTGGGTGACCGGAAGTCCGGAGGACGCCAGTACCTTGGCGGTTCCCCCGGTCGAGATGAGTTCGAATCCGAGATCCTGCAGTTCACGCGCGAGTTCGACGATGCCGGTCTTGTCGGAGGCGCTCAGGAGCGCCCGCCGGGCTTGCCGGCGCATCGCCACGGTCAGGCGGACAGCCCGTATTCGCGCAATTTCTTGCGCAGGGTGCCGCGATTGATGCCAAGAATGGTCGCCGCGCGGCTCTGGTTGCCTTCCGCGTAGTCCATGACCGCCTGGAACAGCGGTAATTCGACTTCGCGCATGACCAGGTCGTACAAGCGGCCCGGCCGGTGGCCGTTGAGGCTGTCGAAATAGCTGCTGAGGGCCTGCTCGGTGTGATTGCGCAGTGGAATTTCACGCGCATGGCCGTTGAGCGGTCGGAAATAGGATGGACGGCGCGGCGCCTGCGCCCTGGTCTTCGCGGTCATTGCCAACTTGTCCCCGCCTGTCTTCGTGTTTATCGGTCAGGCCGCACGGGCGGTCTGCCCGATGAGGCCTGACAGGAATGCGCCCGCGAGCGACAGTTGCTCTCTTGCGCTTCCAGTCGTCAACAACTCGAGTGGCAAGTGTCCGACTTCCCTGTGCAGCCGGCAATACCAACCGAGATGCTTGCGCGCCACGCGAACACCTTGCAACTCGCCGTAGAACGAGTACAGGGCCTCCAGGTGCGAAATCATGATAGCACGGACCTCCGCGAGCGAAGGCGGTGCCACCGACGTTCCGGACATCGCTGCAAGCACTTCCCTGAAAATCCACGGCCGGCCCTGGGCTGCGCGGCCGATCATTACGCCATCGGCGCCGGTTTGTGCCAGCACCTTCAATGCCTTGGCGGGACAATCGATGTCGCCATTCACGAATACGGGGATGCTGACGGCCTGCTTGACGGCTGCGACCGTTTCGTATTCCGCATCGCCGCTGAAGAAATCCTCGCGGGTCCGGCCGTGCACGGCGAGCGCTGCGACGCCGAGATCCTCGGCCAGGCGTGCGATCGCCACCGCATTGCGATTGCCGCGATCCCAGCCGGTGCGCATCTTGAGCGTAACCGGGACGCCGGCCGCGGCGATAACCTGTGTGAGAATTGCGCGCACCAGCAGTTCGTCGCGCATCAAGGCGGAGCCCGCTGCGTGATTACAGACCTTCCTGGCCGGGCAACCGAGATTGATGTCGATGATCTGGGCGCCGAGCTCGACATTTCGAAGGGCGGCGTCAGCCATCATTCCGGGCTCGCCACCGGCAATCTGCACGATGCGCGGCTCCGGTTCGTCGCGATGGACCAGCCGATTCCGCGATTTGGACGTATTCCAGAGCCGGACGTCGGCGGTCACCATTTCGGTGGCTGCGATAGCAGCACCCATGCGTCGGCACAGCTTGCGGAATGGCTGATCGGTTACGCCGGCCATCGGCGCAAGCGCGAGCGGCGCCGCCAATGCATAGGGTCCAATCATCATGGCGTGGCCGGCGTGGTCTCGTTGGCGCAACGCACACCGTCGGTCATTGACAGGCAGACGTCTATTTCGAATCCAACCGCATCCTTGCCAGGGTCCACGATCCGGATCTCGGCATCCGCGCGCTGTCCCGGCTCCAGCAGATTTCCTGCGCCGCTCCCAGGCAGGTAATCGACCGGCTGGATGTCGCGCACCCCGACCGTCGTGCCGAAGCGATCCTGCAATGCCAGACGCAACAGCGGGTAGGGCTGGGCGTAGTTGGCCCGGTTCACGATGCTCGCGCGCAACAGCAGGCGGCCGGCCTGCGTGGCGTCGCTCGCCGCGCCCCATTGGCGAAGTTCATAGGAGGCAAGATCCGTCGGCGCCGAGAATGACAAGCCGACGAGCGAATAAATTCGCGCGAGCAGTGGGCCAATCGTGGGCTTGCGGAGCAGCTGGTCGCGCTGTCCATTCACGACCTGGGCGACCAGCGAGAGCATCAGGATCGCGGTACCCATTGCCCAAGGCCAGCGGCGCGGGCCTTCTTCCGAATCTGGCTCATCGAAGTTCGGCGCGTTGATGGCGCTCGCGGCCGCTTCCTCCGCAAGACCCTTGCGCATCTCGTCCGGTATCAGGATACGCGGCGTCTCGAATGGATTCGGCTGGAATTCGTCCGGCGCTGCGACGATTTCGTCCGATTCGTCGAGAACGAGGATCGGGTTCTCGTCGGTGCGCGCGAGATCGTGTTGGCCGATCGTGAGCGAAGCGGCGATCGCGCCCGGGTCGATGGTCGGCACTGGTGGCTGCTCGCCTGCGCGTGCGGCGGCCGCCATGTGCTGCAGCTCCGTTTCCGGCATCTCGACGAACAGTCGGTCGATGTCCTCGATATCGCCGTCGAACTCGAAGGACTCGTCCTCGGCCGGTTCCGATGTTGAGACGGCCTCGGCGACCGTTGACAACTCGATGTCCTCAGTGCCCGGCATCTCCTCGACCGTGATCGTGTCTTCCAGGGCCGGAGTGTATTCACTCTCGGGTCCAGCCCGAAACGGTTCTTCGCTCAGATTTTCGAGCGCATTGAAGCTCGTCGAGCAGACCCCGCAGCGCACGTTGCCCTGCGCGGTGCGCAGCGCGTCGGCAGTGACGCGGAAGACCGTCGTGCAATCAGGGCATTGGGTGTACACGCCTACTCCGCGCGCCGGTGGCCGATGAGGGCGATCCATCCCTCACGTCGGGCCGCCGTTTCGATATCAAACCACGGACTATAGGCATCTGCCACTTCCGCCGCCTGCGCATCGAGCAGGCCCGCCAGCAGCAGTGTGCCGGCAGGGCAGAGCCTGGCCAGATCGGGGGCCAGTTGTCGCAACGGGCCCGCGAGGATGTTGGCGAGTACCAGGTCGAAGGGTCCGGGCGCAGGATCCCTGGCTTCACGGATTTCGAGCTGCGCGAGCAGGCCGTTGTGGCGCGCGTTGTAGCGGGTGGCGATCAGGGCCTGCGAATCGATATCGACGGCACATGCAAACGCGGCGCCGAGCTTGAGCGCAGCGAGCGCAAGGATGCCTGACCCGCAGCCAAAGTCGAGTACACGCAAGCCTGAGAGCGGGTAGCCATCCAGCCATTCCAGGCACATGGCTGTCGTCGCATGCGTACCGGTGCCGAATGCGAGACCCGGATCGAGTTCCAGCATGATGGCATCGGGCGCACCGGGCGGCTGTCCGCCGGGACAGACCCACAGGCGCTTGCCGAATCGCATGGGTCGGAAGTCCTTGAGCCATTCGCGTTCCCAGACGCGATCCTCGACTACTTCGATCCGGATCGCTGCGGCAGGCAGGGCCAAAACTGCCATCAAGGACGCCGCGACGATGTGGGGATCTGCGTCGGCCGGATACAGCGCGCGCATGCGTATCTCCGGCCACAGCGGTGTTTCGCCCGGCGCCGGTTCCAGTACGGGATCATCCGCCGCGTCGGCAAGCGACACGGAAAATGCGCCGAGCGCAAAGCAGGCGGTCTCGGCGGGCCCGGGATTCGCCGGCCCGAGATCGATTACGAGCTGATGGAATGGCATCGGCTGGCGGCAGCAGTCACTTGAGGCCGAGCCGGCGTTCCAGATAGTGGATGTCCAGGCCACCCTGCCTGAATGCGGAGTGGCCGAAGATTTCCTGATGTAGCGGCGCGTTGGTCTTGATGCCTTCGACAACCATTTCGGACAACGCATTCCTCATCCGGGCGATCGCGGTGTCGCGGCTTTCGCCGTACGAAATCAGCTTCGCAATCAGCGAGTCGTAATAGGGCGGCACCGAGTAGCCGGAATAGAGATGACTGTCGACGCGCATGCCGGGCCCGCCCGGCGCATGCCAGAGCCGCACCGGGCCGGGCGACGGCGCGAAGGTCTTCGGGTCTTCGGCGTTGATGCGACATTCAATGGAGTGGCCGCGCAGCACGATGTCCTGCTGCCGGAATGGCAGTGGCTCGCCGGCCGCGATGCGCAGTTGCAGCTTGACGATGTCGACACCGGTCACCTGCTCGGTGACCGGGTGTTCAACCTGGACCCGCGTGTTCATCTCGATGAAATAGAAATTGCCTTCCTCGAAGAGGAATTCCAGCGTGCCGGCGCTGCGATACCCGACCCCCGCGCAGGCCGTGGTGAGGCGTTCGCCCATTTCGTCGCGCTGCGCCTGCGTGATACCTGGCGCAGGAGCCTCCTCGATGATCTTCTGGCGCCGGCGTTGCAATGAGCAGTCGCGCTCGCCGAGCGATACGACATTGCCGTAGTTGTCGCCGATGATCTGGAATTCGATGTGGCGCGGCCTCTCGAGGTACTTCTCCATGTAGACCGTATCGTTGCCGAATGCTGCCTGGGCCTCGGTCTTCGCGACATTGATCGCGTTGACGAGCGTCGCATCGCTGTGCACCACGCGCATGCCGCGCCCGCCGCCGCCGCCCGAGGCCTTGATTATCACCGGGTAGCCGATACTGCGCGCCATCTGGAAACATTCGTCGGTGTCCGCTGGCAGTGGCCCGTCAGAGCCGGGCACGCAGGACACGCCATGCTGTTTCATGATCCGGATCGCGGAGACCTTGTCACCCAGCTGGCGGATCGTTTCGCTGCGCGGGCCGATGAATACGAAGCCGCTATTCTCGACGCGTTCCGCAAAATCGGCGTTCTCGGAAAGAAAGCCGTAGCCGGGATGGATAGCGACCGCGTCGGTCACCTCTGCCGCACTGATGATCGCCGGCATGTTGAGGTAGCTGTCCCTGGAGGCGGGCGGCCCGATGCAGACGGTCTCGTCGGCCAGCAGCACGTGCTTGAGATTCTGGTCGGCCGTCGAGTGGACCGCGACCGTCTTGATGCCCAGCTCGCGGCAGGCGCGCAGGATGCGCAGCGCAATCTCGCCGCGATTGGCGATGACGATCTTGTCGAGCATCAAAGAACCATTACTCGATCGCGAACAACGGCTGGCCGAACTCGACCGGCTCGCCGTTTTTCGCGAGCACGGCAATGATTTTGCCGGTGCGCTCGCTCTCGATCTGGTTCATCATCTTCATGGCCTCGATGATGCAGAGCACCTGGCCGGCGCGGACTTCCTGGCCGATCTCGACGAATGGCTTGGCGCCGGGCACCGGCGATGCATAGAAGGTGCCGACCATCGGCGCCGTGACCGTGTTTTCATGGTGCTGCTCGACCGGAGTGGCGGCGGGCGGGACGCTAGCCGGTGTCGGCGCTGCCTGCATCGGCATCGCCACCAGCTGACCCTGAGCTGCGACGTTCACGCCCTGGGTAAATCGGGCGATTCGTACCGATTCCTCGCCCTCCGAAATCTCGAGCTCGGCCAGCCCGGATTCCTCCAGAAGCTCGATCAGTTTTTTTATCTTTCGTATGTCCATTCATTTCCCCTGGGGCCGGTCGAGGCGTTCGAGTACGGCCGTGAGCGCCAGCTCATAGCCCTGCGCTCCAAGGCCGGCGATGCTGCCCACCGCGATGTCGGAAAAATAGGAATGTTTGCGGAAGGGTTCACGCGCTTGCACATTGGACAGGTGCACTTCGATGAAGGGCACCGCCACGGCCAGCAGAGCGTCACGCAGTGCGATGCTCGTGTGGGTGAAGGCGCCGGGATTCAGGATCACGAAGTCGACGGGTTGCAGGCGCAGCGCCTGCACGCGGTCGACCAGCTCGTGCTCGGCGTTGCTCTGGAAACTTTCGAGTGCCGCACCGCGGCCCGCAGCCTGGGCTTTCAGCCGCTCTTCGATGGCTGCCAGCGTGTCCCGGCCGTAGTGGTCCGGCTCGCGGCTGCCGAGCAGGTTGAGGTTCGGTCCATTGATGAGCAGAATCCGTCGCATAGGCCGCGTAATCCCCTGAGCTTAGCTGCCACGGTGGACGCTCATTGAACCGGACAAGACTCACTTTGTCCACATCATGGGGGGATAATGCGGCGAACGGCGTCGATTTGACGCCAATCAGGTCGATATAGGGATACTTCAGTGGGCGGGTTGGCCGAGATCGGCCAGCTTTTCGCGAATCTGGGCCCTGGCGGCTGCCATGTCGATGGTACCCGAATCCACTTCCCGGACGAGCGCGAGGATGACCTCGGCCTGCGGACGGTGCAACTCACCGACATGGATGGTGGCGATGCGACCGGAACTGTCCGTGAAGGCGGTGAAGGGCAGCCCGATCGTGTCCATGCCAAAGGCCCGCGCGGCATCCATGCCGTCCTGTTCTCCGATCAGCACCATGTAGTCGACTGGCATCTTCTGCAGGTACTGAAGCACGTCGTCGCGGAAGTCCACAGCGATGCCGATGACCTCTACGCCCTGATCGCGATTCTCGCGTGCCAGCGCGTTCAGCATCGGTATCTCGCGCCGGCAGGGGGCACACCAGGTCGCCCAGAAATTGATGACGAGCGCCTTGCCATCCCATTCCGAAAGCGCGCGCGGCTTCCCGTCGCGATCAGCGAGGGTAACGTCTGGCCGGCGTTCGGGGATGACTGCCGGGCGTATCGGCTCGACCGGCGGCGGTTCGGGCGCGAGCAGGTCGCGGCTCGCGAGGTAAGCGCCAAAGCCTGCAAGGGCGGCGACGACCACGAGGCCGGCCCATTGCATGCCGCGCGGCAGTTTCAGCATTCGCGGGCGAACCGGGACAGATGCTCCCGGAAGTCATCGGTTGCCACGTAGCCGACCAGCCGGAAACCACGGCACTCGCGCCCGTGGGCTCCGAAGAAGGCCGTGGTGGGCGGTCCGTAGACACCGAAGCGGCGCAGCAAGGCCTGGTCGGCGGAGCCGTTTGCCGTCACGTCAGCCTTCAGCAGCACGAATCCGGCGAGGTCGCGCTGCACATCGGCGTTGGAGAACGTGTATTTCTCCATTTCCTTGCAGGAGACGCACCAGTCGGCATAGAAATCGAGCATCGCCGGTTTGCCGGCAGCCTGAGCCGCCGCGAGTTCGCGATCCAGATCCTCGATCGAGGCGACCTTGCGGAATGGCAGCGCCTCGGCAGCCGTTGTTTGCGAGTTGCCGAGCACGCCCGGTAGCGTGATGCCGCGCAGCGGCTGCAGCGGATCGTGCCCGCCGGCCGCAGCGCCGATCATCATGATGACTCCCCACGCGATCGCCGCGAGGCCCGCACCACGCGCAAGCGGGCGCAGCCCGATCATTGGCTCCGGCCGTCCGAAGCCGCCGAAGTAATAGCCCGCGACGATGACGAGCAGCGCCCACAGCGCAAGCGTCTGCTGGCCCGGCAGGATGCGTTCAAGCATCCAGACGGCGACGGCGAGGAACATCACGCCAAAGAGCGCCTTGACGGTCGTCATCCAGGGGCCTGCATGCGGCAGGAAGCGCCCGCCAGCCACGCCTGCCAGCAATAACGGCGCACCCATGCCAATGGCCATCGAGAATAGTGCAAGCGCTCCTCGCAGGATGTCGCCTTTCTGGCCGATCACAACGAGCGCAGCGACCACCGCCGGCGCGACGCAGGCCGTCACAACAAGGGCCGACAGCGCACCCATGATTGCGGTACCCACGAAGCTGCCGGACTTCTGGCGGCCCGAAGTCGCGGACAGGCGGGATTCCAGCGCGGCGGGGATACGAAGTTCAAAAATGCCGAACATTGCGAGCGCCAGTACCACGAACAGGATCGCGAAACTGATGATGATCCAGGGCTGCTGGAAGAAAGCCTGTGCCTGCTGCCCGGCGGCGGCGAAAGCCGCTCCGGCGATCGTGTAGCTCGTCGCCATGCCGAGCACATAGACCAGTGAGAGCATGAACGAGCGCCGCGGAGTCGCCGCGGCACCCTGTCCGGCGATGATGCCGGACAGAATCGGAATCATGGGCAATACACAGGGCGTAAATGCAAGCAGCAGTCCGATCACAAAAAACTTCGCCATGACGACCAGCAGCCGTCCGTCTGCGATCAAACTGGCAAGTCGGTCCTGCTCGGCGACCATGGGCGGGGCATCCGCGCGGGACGGCGTGCCGGGCGGCGCCAGCTCGATCGTGACGGTCTTGGTGACCGGCGGATAGCAGAGCCCGGCATCGGCACAGCCCTGGTAGCCAGCCGTGATCTCCAGGGTGGAGACGTTCGCGGGACGTTGGACCGGGACGGTCGCATTCAACGTGTCGTAGTAGACCTCGACCTCGCCGAAAAACTCATCGGTCTTCTTCTTGCCCGGCGGCATTGCAACTTCGCCGAGCGTGAATCCCCCCGTCGCGGTCTTGACCGATACGCGGTGCCGATACAGGTAATAGCCCGGCGCGATCTGCCAGTCGAGCGCGATCTGTGCGCTGCCGTCGGCGACCGCCGTGAAGATGAAGGCCTCATCGACGGGCAGGAACTGATCGTCATTGACTGCCGGGCCCAGGAGGCCTTGCGCGGTCGCTCCCGCGGTGATGGCCAGCAGGAACGCAGCCAGGACTGTCCTCGGACGCTTCATTCGCAGAGATCCTTCCGGCTAATTTTTCGTCCGGCGGGGCGAAAGGTTAGCGGCCCGCCACGCGCTTGTCGCGACCGCCTGCCAGGTTTCGTAAATTCGCCGTGGCTGCAATGCGACAGGTGTCATATAAAAGCATTATATTTCAATGAGTTAATAACGTCGTTAGGGATAGGCCAGACAGTACTTGAATTTGGGTCCGGGATCCCTATGATTAGCACCCGACCAGGGAGAGTGCTAAACCGAAAGGGAGCCCTCCCGGGCACAAACGAGCGATTTTCCAAGGAGTGTTGAACCATGAAGATCCGTCCGCTTCATGATCGTGTGATCGTCAAGCGCGAAGATGAAGAGCGCAAATCACCCGGCGGCATCGTGATCCCCGACACCGCTGCCGAGAAGCCGATTCGCGGCAGGATCGTCGCCGTTGGCAAGGGCAAGATTCTGGAGAATGGGAACGTGCGTCCGCTCGACCTCAAGGTCGGCGACAAGATCCTGTTCGGCAAGTACGGTGGAACCGAAGTCAAGGTCGACGGCGACGAGCTCCTCGTGATGCGCGAGGAAGACGTCATGGCCGTGATCGAAAAGTAAAGAGGACAAGTACCAATGTCAGCCAAGGAAGTCAGATTCAGCGATGACGCGCGTACCCGCCTGGTCCGCGGCGTCAACCTGCTTGCGAACGCCGTCAAGGCGACGCTGGGCCCCAAGGGCCGTAATGCCGTGCTCGAGAAGAGCTTCGGCGCGCCGACCATCACCAAGGACGGCGTCTCGGTCGCGAAAGAGATCGAGCTCAAGGACAAGTTCGAGAACATGGGCGCGCAGATGGTCAAGGAAGTCGCATCATCGACCTCCGACGAGGCCGGCGACGGCACGACCACTGCGACCCTGCTCGCGCAGGCGATTGTCCGTGAGGGCATGAAGGCCGTCGCGTCGGGCATCAACCCGATGGACGTCAAGCGCGGCATCGACCTGGCCGTGACGGCTGCGGTCGAGGAGCTCAAGAAGCTCTCCAAGCCCTGCAAGGACTCGAAGGCGATCGCCCAGGTCGGCACGATCTCGGCGAACAGCGACGAGGCGATCGGCAAGAAGATCGCCGAGGCGATGGAGAAGGTCGGCAAGGAAGGCGTAATCACGGTCGAGGAAGGCTCGGGCCTCGATAATGAGCTCGAAGTCGTCGAGGGCATGCAGTTCGATCGTGGCTATCTGTCGCCGTATTTCATCAACAACGGCCAGACCCAGACCTGCGAGCTTGAGGCCCCGTACATCCTGCTGTACGACAAGAAGGTCTCGAACATCCGCGAGATGCTGCCGCTGCTCGAGGGCATTGCCAAGGCCGGCAAGCCGCTGCTGGTCATCGCCGAAGACGTCGAGGGCGAGGCGCTCGCGACACTCGTGGTCAACACAATCCGCGGCATCGTCAAGGTTTGCGCCGTCAAGGCACCGGGCTTCGGCGACCGCCGCAAGGCCATGCTCGCCGACATCGGTGTGCTGACCGGTGGCACCGTGATTTCCGACGAAGTTGGCCTGTCGCTGGAGAAGGCGACGCTGAATGACCTTGGCCGGGCCAAAAAGGTCGTCGCCGAGAAAGAAAATACGACCATCATCGACGGCGCCGGCAAGTCGTCCGAAATCAAGGGCCGGATCGAGCAGATCCGCCGCCAGGTCGAGGAGGCCACCTCCGACTACGACAAGGAAAAGCTGCAGGAGCGCGTTGCGAAGCTCTCCGGCGGTGTCGCCGTGATCAAGGTCGGCGCGGCCACCGAGATCGAGATGAAGGAGAAGAAGGCTCGCCTCGAGGACGCGCTGCACGCGACCCGCGCGGCGGTCGAGGAGGGCGTGGTGCCGGGCGGTGGCGTTGCATTCGTTCGCGTGCAGAGGTTGCTCGACAAGCTCACCGGCGCAAATGAGGACCAGAACGTCGGCATTCGCATCCTGTCGCGCTCCATCGAGGAGCCACTGCGCCAGATAGTGCAGAACGCCGGTGAAGATGGCTCGGTCGTGCTGGCCAAGGTCCGCGAGGGCAAGGGCAGCTTCGGCTACAACGCGGCGACCGGCGAGTACGGCGACATGATCGAGATGGGCATCCTGGACCCGACCAAGGTCACGCGCCTGGCGCTGCAGAATGCGGCGTCCGTCGCCGGCCTGCTGTTGACCACCGAGGTCATGGTGGCCGAGGCTCCGAAGGAGGAGCACGACCATCCGCCGATGGGTGGTGGCGGCATGGGCGGCATGGGCGGCATGGACATGTAAAGCCGCAGGACTTTACGCTTCGATCAAGAAGGCCCGGGAGGAGACTCCCGGGCCTTTCTTATTTCGCCGGCAGGAAGAGCGCTGGATCCACCATCGTGCCGTTAAGCGTCACGCCGAAGTGCAGGTGCGGGCCGGTGACCCGGCCGGTGGCGCCTACGTCGCCGATCAGTTCGCCCGCATGCACTCTTTGCCCTGGTTTCACATTGATGCGGCTCAGGTGGCAATACATCGTCACCAGCCCTGCGCCGTGATCGACGATCACCGTGTTGCCGTTGAAGAAGTAATTTCCAACGTCGATGACGGTGCCGGCGGCCGCGGCCTGCGCGGGGGCGCCGAGCGAGGCCGCGATGTCCATGCCGGTGTGTGGATTGCGCGACTCGTCATTGAAGAAGCGGCGCAAGCCGTAGGAGCTCGAGCGCGGGCCCGGCGTCGGTTGCAGCAGCCGCAGCGTCTCGGGCGGGTGCGCCGAGAATGTCGTCAGCGCGCTGCGAATTCTGACGCGCTCTTTCTCGACGCGCGCTAGGTCGCTCTTTGAAAGATTCACCTGGCTCGGTGGCACAGTGAGCTTCTGCACGGCGTATTCCTTGGCAGTGATGTCAAAGCCGACGCGCGCCGTTGTGTTGCCGTGCTTCACGACGACATGGTTTTGGCCGGGTGAAGTGCCAAGCGGAATGCCGACAACCGCTAGCCAGCGCTCGGCGTCACGCAGCACCATTGCGCGGGCGCCATCGAATGTGACCACGGGTTCATCGCCCGCCGGCCCGTCGATCGGCAGCGTCACGACGCCGCCGGGCACCGCCGATGTGTGCGGCAAAACGCCTGCCAGGGCGCTGCCGGGGATGTTTGCGCTCCGGTCGCGCATGGGCGCGGCAGCGCTCGCCGATGAAGCTGCCACGACCGACAGGGCCGTTGCCAGGAGCACGCACCATGCGGGACTTCTCGACAGGGTGCTACCGCATCTCGGTTTCGACGATGATGCCGGCCCTGGTGAGCAGCTCCAGATCGCGGCGCAGTTCCAGCCGGTCGACGCTGGGTTGCCGCGCGGCCGCGTCGTCCAGCGAGAAAAGTCGCTGCTGCAGAATCCACTCGACGGTCGGATAGGTTGCGCCCAGGGCGATCTCGCCACCGTCGAAGACGACGGCAAATCCATGATCGCGGCGCATCACCTTTGCCCGGCGCGCGACGGAATACCAGGACGGCTGCGCTTGTGCCGGCAACTCGTAGTTTGCCGGCGCGCGGGCCAGGTCGCGCTGACAGTTAAGCACCTCGATTGCGAAGGCGGGCGACGTGATCACGGCTCTGATCCGGTCAGCGAGTGTGCCCAGCCGTTCGCGCAGTTCCGCCTCCCTGCGCGCATCCGGCAGATAAGCACGGAACTCGGACTCTCGCGTCAATACGCTCTCAAGTAGCTTGAACAGGGTGAGGCCCGTCGCCGGCGCGACCCCGAAGGTGACGTGGAGCGAAGCCTGTGAGCCGGTCAAGGCATCGTGGTACTGGCCACGCGGCAGGTAGAGAACATCGCCTGGCTTCATGTGTGCTTCAAACAGCAGGCGACCGCGGGATTCGGTCAGCCATTTCTCGATTTCGTCGCCCGGTGGCAGCGGCGCTACCGGCGCATCCGCCCGCGACTCGTACACGCGCCACACCTTCTCGCCTTCAGCCTGCACGGCAAAAACATCATGCAGGTCAAAGTGCGTCTGGAACGCCTGCACACCCTTGAAGGAACAGTAGACGTTCGCGACCACACGGGCGGCGAACTCGCGCTCAAGCATGCCGACAACTGCACCGACTTCCGGACAAACGCGGTGCAGTTGATTGGCGACCAGACTTGCCCCGAGTCCCATCAGCGCCTTGACCTTGGCGGGATTGACTGGCGCGCTCATGCCCGCGCGCAGGTCGGTTGTGTCGCAGTAGTTCTCGCGGAGCGCCGCCCGACTCTTGAAGTAGACCTTCAGCGTGTCTTCGTTCCAGTACGGCGTGATCGCAAGCACTTCATTGAATCGCGACCAGCTCAACAAGCTCGGGCGGCTGTCGCCGTTCCTCTGAATGTGGACCGGCCGATTGCCGTAGTACTGTGCGCGAAAGATGGCTGCATCAAAGGGCGCGATGAAATCTGCAAATTCCATGACGGGAAGACGTTAGCATTGCCAATCCGCTCCTGTCGAGGAACCGCGGGTGCCGCGATATGCATGAGACTCAAGGGAACCGGCTGCCAGCACGCGCAGCCCTTCACCCGGACGGCCTGTACCTTGCGCTCCGCGATATCGGCCCGGAGCAACTCCGGGACGCCTTCATGCAGGAAACTATCGCGCGGGTCCCGGCGTCCGAATCGATTGTCCACATCGCCCGGGAAGACATCGGCAAGACAGCCCCTGATACCGCGCCGGCGGGGCTCATATTTCATGTTGCGCGCTGCGGCTCGACGTTGATTTCGCAGTTGCTCAAGGAGCACGACAACCTCGTCGTCTATGCGGAGCCGTTGCCGGTCAATGAAATCCTGTTGCCACCCCACAAATGGCCGCGTCACGAACTGGTTGCCGCCCTCCAGTCTCTCGGTGACGCATTCGCCCGCCATGCGCGCAAGCCCTATGTCCTGAAATTCAGCAGCTGGAATACGCTGTTCTGCGACATCCTGGCAGAGGCATTTCCGGATTCGCCCTGGGTCCTCAGCCTGCGCGATCCAGTCGAGGTCGGCGTTTCGCTCTTGGGTCAGCCTCCCGGATGGCTCCGGGACTCCGCAGAGTCCTCCGGCCAGCTCTCCGGATTCGTCGATCCGGACGGCGTATCAAAGTCGCCTGAGGAATTTGTCGCGCGCCTGTATGGAGCGTTCTGCAAAACGGCCGGCCGTCTGGATACCAGCCGAGGTAAGCTTGTTGCGTACCAAGCTCTTCCGGCAGCTGTTTGGGAAATCGTGGCGCCGCATTTTTCGCTGTCGATCGACAATCGACAACGAGAACGCATGGTGCAAGCCGCGCGGATCAATTCGAAGGCGCCGATCGGCAAGGCTTCGGAGTTCACACGCGATGACGCGATGAAGCAGATGGCCGCATCAACTGCACTTCGACAGGCGATCGAATCATTCGCTCGCCCGCAGCTGGAACACCTCGAAAAACTTCACGCGCCATGATGTCATCTCGCGGAGCACTCCCCATGCAGTCCATCGCGCTCGTACTCGCCATCGGCTCGACCGTGGCTTATCACCTCATAACCAAACTAGTGCCGGCGGGCGCCCACCCGGTGGCAACCCTATTAATCGCCTATCTGTTCGTCAGTTTTCTCTGCGCCGGCATCCTGCTCCTGGCGCCGGCTGAGGCGGGCTTTCGCAGCCATTTCATGCAGGTCAACTGGACCGCGCCGGCTCTCGGGGTCGCCGTCTTGCTGCTCGACCTTGCCTTCATCCTCCTGTACCGCAGTGGATTCCCGGTGTCATTCGGTGCGCTGGTGACCCAGGTGGCCGCGGCGCTCGCCCTGCTCGGTCTCGGGCTGCTGTTCTTCAAGGATCGCCTGACGCTCACGAATTCCGTCGGAGTCCTGCTGTGCCTGGCCGGACTGTGGCTGGTGAGCCGCGATTGAGTGAATTGCGCGCGCGCACGCTCGAGCTGCTCGCGCGCTGGCGCGATGCTGGCGGGTCGGCGTCGGCACGGGTGAGCACCGGAGATCTGGAGCGGGTCTTTGCCGCAAGCGAGTTCATCGCCGAGGCCGCGATCCGCGAGCCGGCGCTGCTGAATGATCTCGCCGCCAATGGGGAACTTGGCCGCGCCCGCGGTGCCAGCGAGATCCAGGGCTCCGCGATGGCATTGCTGGAATCCGACGACGATGAAGCCGGTTTCATGGATGCCCTGCGGCGGCTGCGGCGCCGCGAGCTGGTGCGCATAGGCTGGCGCGACCTGATGGGCGCAGCACCGCTCGCCGAAGTGCTGGCAGAGGTCTCCGATCTCGCCGATGCGGCCATCACATCGGCGCTCGCGTTTGCATCACGCTCACTCGTTCCCCGCTATGGGCAACCGCATTCAACGGCAGGCGAGTTGCAGGAGCTGGTCGTGCTGGCGATGGGCAAGCTCGGCGGTCGCGAACTCAATTTCTCCTCGGACATTGACCTCGTGTTGCTTTACCCGGAGGCGGGCGAGACAGACGGCCGGCGGCCGATTGCACACGAAGATTACTTCACGCGCCTGGGCCAGGCGCTGGTCCGTCTTCTCAATGCCCGCACGGCGGAAGGCTTTGTGTTTCGCGTGGACCTGCGGCTGCGGCCCTTTGGCGACTCCGGCCCGCTGGTCGTGAACTTTGGCGCTTTCGAGGAGTATCTGCAGAAGCACGGCCGCGACTGGGAGCGCTATGCCTACGTCAAGGCCCGCGCGATCACCGGTGTTTCGGCCTATCGCGAGCTCTACGACGAAGTGGTGCGTCCTTTCGTCTATCGCCGCTACCTCGATTTCGGCGTATTCGAGAGCCTGCGCGACATGAAGGAGATGATCGTACGTGAGGTCGCGCGGCGCGACCTGCAGGAGGACATCAAGCTGGGGCCGGGCGGCATCCGCGAGATCGAGTTCATCGTGCAGGCGCAGCAGTTGATTCGCGGCGGTTCGGAGCCAAGCCTGCAGACGCCTTCACTGCTCACCGTGCTGCCGCGCTTGCAGGGCGCCAAGCTGCTGCCGGCTGCTGCGGTTGCCGAATTGCTGGATGCCTATGAATTCCTGCGCCGCAGCGAGAATCGCCTGCAGATGGTCGCGGATCAGCAGACGCATGCGCTGCCCGCCGATGAACTCGGCCGGGAGCGGCTGGCGGCGGCAATGAATACTGCCGGATGGCACGAGTTCGTCCAGCTGCTCGGCGCGAAACGCCGTTTTGTCACCAAGCATTTCAACGATGTCGTTTTCGGGCCCGGCGGTCGCGCGGCCGGCGTGCCGGTCGCCACACTTGAGTCCCTTTGGACCGAGGAACCCAACACCGAAGCCATCGCGCGGGATATCGCTCGACTCGGCATCGGGGAGGCCGCCGCTGCGGCCGGACTGCTGGTCGAATTTCGGCAGTCGGCGTACTTTCGCCGCCTCGACGAGTTTGGCCGGCGTCGAGTCGCGACCCTCTTGCCGCGGCTGCTGTCCGAGATCGCGGCCGCCGTCGGCGGCGATCGCGCCGCTGGCGAGCTGTCGCTGCTCGCGCGTCTGATCCGGATTATCGAGGCCATTGGCGGTCGCACCGCCTATCTCGCGCTCCTCAACGAGAACGCGAGCGCGCTTGCTCGACTCGTGAGCATTTGCCGGCTGGGCGACTACCTGGCCCGCCAGGTCGCCGCGCACCCGTTGCTGCTCGACGAGTTGCTGGACTCGCGCATCTTCGAGACGCTTCCCGACCGCGAGCAATTCCGCCAGGAGCTGGCGATCCGGCTCGAGCATGCCGGCGTCGACGAGGAAAGGCAGGTGGACGCACTGCGGCACTTCCGTCGCGCAGCCATATTCCGCATCGCCATGCAGGACCTGACCGGACGCCTGCCGCTGATGCAGGTCAGCGACCGGCTGACGGACGTGGCCGAGCTGATCCTCGAGCAGGCCTTGTTGCTGGCCTGGAAGCAGACGGTTGCGATCCATGGCGAGCCACGCTGCGTGGATGCGGAGGGCCGGCGCGGTGCGCGTGTCGCCATCGTCGGCTACGGCAAGCTCGGCGGCATGGAACTGGGCTATGGCTCGGATCTTGACCTGGTGTTTTTGCACGATTCCGCCGGCGAGCAGCAGCAGACCGCCGGGCCGAAGGCGGTCGACAACGAGGTCTTCTTCCTGCGCCTGGCGCAGCGGCTCGTGCATCTGCTGACCGTGCACACCGCGGCGGGCCGGCTTTACGAAGTGGACGTGCGGCTGCGGCCGAGCGGCAAGGGCGGGCTCGCATTCACGCAGATAAGCGCCTTCGAGGACTACCAGCGCCAGGAAGCCTGGACCTGGGAACACCAGGCCCTGCTGCACTCGCGATGGGTGGCCGGCGATGCGAGCCTCGGCGCGGAGTTCGGCCGCATCCGGCGCGAGGTACTGATGCAAGCCGTGCGGCGGCAGACGCTGCGCGAGGACATCGTCGCCATGCGCGAGCGCATGCGCATGGAACTCTCGAAGGCGCGCGAGGGTTTCTTCGACTTGAAGCAGGACCGCGGCGGCATCGCCGACATCGAATTCATCGCGCAATACTGGGTGCTGCGCTTTGCCTGCGAGCAGCCGCCGCTTTGCGAGTTCGCCGACACGATCCGCCATCTCGAGTCGGTTGGTTCGGCCGCACTCATTGACCACGGCGTGATCGATTGCCTGGTCGACGCCTACCGGCGTTACCGGGAGGCCGCGCATCACCTGTCGCTCGAACAAAAGGCGCCGATCGTCGAACCAGGGCCATTTGCAGAGACGCGCGACCGGGTTGCGGCGATCTGGCAGCAGGTGATGGTCGCAGGCGCCGACCCGGCGCCGGTATAATCCCGGCATGCAAACAGGCAAGCTCGAGTTGATGCCGCCGAATGCCCAGAACCGCTACGAGGTGACGGTCGCGGACCTGCCCCTGTCCTGCCCGATGCCCTCGATGTCGCTGTGGAACAGCCACCCACGCGTCTATCTGCCGATCGAGGCGACCGGCTGGGCTAAGTGCCCGTACTGCAGCGCCGAGTTCGTGCTGGTGCGCTGACGCCTGATGTTCCAGCGGCTCGCAGTCGACCGCGGCGCGATTCTCTTTGATCCCGAACGAGTCGACGATCCCGGCTGGGAGCTGTTCGACCGCGAGCGCTGGCAGGCACGCGGCGCCCTGACCGCCCACACCGGCGGGCGTGGATCGATCCACTTCATCGCGGATCGCGGGCGGCACTGGGCGCTCAGGCGCTACCTGCGTGGAGGCATCATGGCCCGCCTGGTGCACGAACGATTCCTGTTTCTCGGCGAGGACCGCACTCGCTCGTTCCTCGAATTGCGACTGCTCGCGTCCCTGTTGCAGCGAGGCCTGCCGGTACCGGTGCCGGTGGCGGCCGGGTATCGGCGCGGCTTTTGCACGTATGTGGCGGAGCTCATCACCGAACGTCTGGCGGGTGCGGCGTCCTTGACCGAGATGCTGCGCGCGGGACGCATGAACGACCCGCGCTGGGCGGCGATCGGTCGCTGCCTGCGGCGTTTTCATGACGTCGGCGTGCAACACGCCGACCTGAACGCCAACAACATCATGCTGGGCGAGGCGGGCGAAGTCTGGGTGCTCGACTTCGATCGGGGCCGCCTGCGCGAGCCCGGCGCATGGCGCGAGCGAATTCTCGATCGCCTGGCGCGCAGCCTTGCGAAAATCACCGCGGGCCGCATCGAGTGGCAGCCCGGATTCTCAGTGCTGCGCTCCGCGCACGATGGCTGAAGACCGATGCGCCTCATTTACAACGTGCTGATCTACCTTGCGGCGCCAATAGCTCTCCTGATGCATTTATGGCGCGGGCTGCGCGATCCCAGCTACCGCGAGCGTCTCGGCGAGCGCTTCGGCTTCGGGCCCGCACTACCAGGCGAGACGATCTGGATTCACGCGGTGTCGGTCGGCGAGGTCCAGGCCGCCGAATCGCTGGTCAAGCAATTGCTGGCCCGCCATCCGGGAAATCTGCTGCTCATGACGACGGTCACGCCGACCGGAGCGGCGCGCGCAAGGCAGCTCTTCGGAAATTCGGTACGGCTGCGCTATGTCCCGTTCGACCTTCCAGGGTCGGTGCGGCGATTCTTCGACCGCGTGAGGCCGCGGCTCGCGTTGATCCTCGAGACCGAGGTGTGGCCAAACCTCTATGCAGAATGCGGCCGCCGCAAAGTGCCGCTGGTGCTCGCAAGCGCGCGCATTTCGCCGCGTTCGGTCAGACGCTACCGGCGCCTGGTGCCCTTGTTCCGGCAGGCACTGTCGCACGGCATCGTCATCGCCGCGCAAAGCGATACCGACGCCATGCGCTTCCGCTCCATCGGCGCAAATCCCGCGCGCACGCACGTGACCGGCAACATCAAGTTTGATTTCCAGCCACCGGCCGGGATCGAAGTGCGTGGCGCCCGCTGGCGGGAGTCGAATGCCCCGGGCCGGCCAATCTGGGTCGCGGGTAGCACTCATAAAGGCGAGGAGGACCTGATCCTCGATGCGCACCACGCCGTGCTCCGGCGTTTCCCCGATGCGCTCCTGCTTCTGGTACCACGGCATCCACAGCGCTTTGAGATCGCGCGCGAATTGTTGACCCGGCGTGGCGAGACGTTCACGAACCGCTCGAGTGGCACGGCAATTCCGCGCGCAACTTCGGTGATGCTGGGCGATACGATGGGCGAATTGATGATGTTTTATGCGGCGGCCGACGTCGCATTCGTCGCCGGCAGCCTGGTGCCGATCGGCGGCCACAATCTTCTGGAGCCCGCGTCGCTGGGCTGCCCGGTGCTGACAGGGCCTCACAATTTCAACAGCGAGGCGGTCGTGCGCCTGCTGATTGAAGCGGGCGCAGCACGCATCGTCGCCGACTCCCGACAGCTCGGCGAGGCCGTTTCAGACTTGCTGGGCGATACTGGGCTGCGCACCTCGATGGGTGCGACCGGGCGCGACGTGCTGGATGCCAATCGTGGTGCGCTCGACCGGCTGCTGAAGCTGGTGGACCCGCTGCTAACAGGAGTCATCGATTGAACAAGCCTGCCAGGATCATCAGGAATCGTGCCGCCGAAACCGAGCTTTGCCTTGCCGAGCCGTACACCGAGGCTGCACTCACCGCCCTCGTCGTCCGTTTCGGTTCGCCACTGCTATTCATCGACTGCAATGTCATCCGGCGCCAGTACCGCGCGCTGGCGGCGGCACTGCCTGGCGTGGACCTGCACTACGCGCTGAAGCCGCAACCCGATGCGACCGTCGTAATGGTGCTGGCCGGGGAGGGCGCCTGGTTCGATCTCGCGACCAGCGGCGAGGTGGAGCTCGTCCGCAGGGCGGGCATTGCGCCTGAGCGTTGCATTCATACGCATCCGATCAAGCGCGATGAGGATATCAGGAAGGCGCTGGATTACGGTGTCACGACATTTGTCGCCGACAATCCGGATGAGATTGCCAAGTTCAAGCCTTTTCGCGACCGCGCACGACTGTTGTTGCGCATGGCCTACCGCAGTTCTGATGCGATGGTGGATCTGTCGCGCAAGTTCGGCTGTGATCCGGAGGGCGCGATTGCGCTCGCCGAGACCGCGGCGCGCGCAGGTGTCACGGTCATCGGGCTCTCCTTCCACGTCGGTTCGCAGGTCGGGAATGCCGACGCGCATGCGCGCGCCATCGAAATCTGCTCCCGGTTGATATCGGAGGCAGCAGGCCACGGCCTCCCGCCGCTTGAAGTGCTGGATATCGGCGGCGGATTTCCGATCGATTACCTCCAGCCGGCGCCGGACATCGACAAGTTCTGCCGTCCGATCCGCGCGGCGCTCGCGAAGCTGCCGAAGGGGACTCGCGTGATTTCCGAGCCGGGTCGCTATATCTGCGGACCAGCGGGCTTCTGCCTGACCTCGGTGATGGGCCGCGCCAGGCGCGATGGTCGCTGGTGGTATTACCTCGACGACGGCACCTACGGCTCCTTCAGCGGCCAACTGTATGACCACTCACGCTACCCCGTGGCGCCGGTCGCCCCACATGCCGGTCCGCTGCTCCCCTGCGTTCTGACGGGACCCACCTGCGACAGCATCGACGTAATCGCCGAGGACATCCCGATGCCGGAACTCGTGGACGGCGACCTGCTGCTTGGCCGCCAGATGGGCGCCTACACAAATGCGACTGCCACCGATTTCAATTTCTTCCCGCGCGCGCGCGTGCTGGTCGTCAATGTCACGCCTGCCGGAAACTGATCCTGGTTGTGCCTGCGGAAGCCGCCGACGCTTCCTCACTCGCCTGATCGTTTGCCTGCCGGCCGCCGCGGCGATGGCCCGCGCCGTGCGGGCGGTCGAAGCGACGGTCGTGGAACGCCAACTGCAGCTGATCAGCACCCATACCGGCGAAGAGCTGGACACGCGCTACTTCGTGGACGGGACCTACAGCCCGGAGCAGCTGGGCGCATTGGACTGGCTGCTGCGCGATTATCGAACCGGCGACGTTTTTCCTATTGAATCGCGGCTATTCGACCTGTTGCAAGAACTTGCGCTGGCGGCGGGCCGCGAGCCGCGTTACGAAATAATCTCTGGTTACCGGTCGCCTGCCACCAATGCGATGCTGGCTGCGAACACCGACGGGGTTTCGTCGAATAGCCTGCACATGGAGGGCCGCGCCATCGATGTTCGCCTGGTGGGGCTGCCGTCCATTGCGCTGAGGGACCTTGCGCTCGCAAGGCAGACCGGTGGGGTCGGCTATTATCCAGTGTCGGATTTCATACATCTGGACACTGGCCGGGTACGGAGCTGGTCGGGGTAATCCCGGGGGAGGCTGACGCATGCCGGTCGCAATCTGGCAGGCCACGGGCTTGCTGATCCTGTCAAACATTTTCATGACCTTTGCGTGGTACGCACACCTGAAGGAGCTGAACCACAAGCCCTGGTATGTCGCAGCACTCGTATCCTGGGGCATCGCGCTCCTCGAGTACCTGTTTCAGGTGCCCGGCAACCGGATTGGCTACACGGCAATGAGTCTGCCGCAGTTGAAGATCCTCCAGGAAGTGATCACGCTTCTGGTGTTCGCTCCATTCGTGGTCTTCTACATGCGACAGGGACTGAAGCTGGACTACCTGTGGGCCGCGCTGTGCATGGTCGGCGCGGTTTACTTCGTATTCCGCGAGGCGCCGTGACGACGGCGATCCATCGCCGCGTTGATGCGCTGCGTGCCGGCCGCGATCCGACCTTCATCGCGCGCCTCACCTCGGGCTGGGCCGTCATGGGCGAGCGCCAGGTGCTGCCCGGCTATTGCCTGTTGCTGCCCGATCCGGTCGTGCCGACATTGAATGCGCTTGCGGTCACGGAGCGCACGCAATTCCTCGCCGACATGGCGGCGTTGGGCGATGCCGTGCAGAGAGTCACGCGGGCGCTGCGCATCAATTACGCGATCCTCGGCAATCAGGAGCCGGCGCTGCACGCACACGTCTTTCCGCGGTTCCATGATGAACCAGCGAGTCATGCGACCACGCATCCCTGGGCCTATGACTGGAACGCTGCCATCGCCTTCGATCCGGAACAGCATCGAGAGCTGCGCAATCGCATACACGCTGCGCTCGGCGTGTCGGAAACACCCTATTGACCATAAGGGCGGCATCGTGCCAATGATGCGTACCCTTGGCAGGAGCGTGGCTTGGCCGTCACGGACGAATTCCGCGATTACGTGCTGGAACAACTCGCGGCCGCGGGCAAGGTCAGCCCGCGCCGGATGTTCGGCGGCGTCGGGCTTTACCTCGACGGCCTGTTCTTTGCGTTGATCGACGACGACGCGTTGTACTTCAAGACCGACGACGCCAACCGGCCGAGCTATGAAAATGCCGGCAGCCGGCCGTTCTGCCCATTCCCGGACCGGCCAAATCACGTGATGGCTTACTGGGAAGTGCCGGCCGAGGTGCTGGAGGACGCAGAGCAGCTGCGACTCTGGACCCGGGAAGCGCTTGCCGCTGCGCTCGCTGCACGATCGAAGCGCAGCGCGCGCCGCCGCCGTCCGGCAGGGCGCCGATAGACACGATGGCGATGGAGAATTTCGCAAGCCTGCTGCAGGAATGGGAACCGCTGTTCGAGCGCTTCCTGTCGGGCCAGCCCGGCAGCGATCCCGGGCACGGCCTGGTACACGTGCGCCGCGTCGTCGCGACAGCCACGCGCTTGTGCGTTGCCGAGGGCGCACGTGGCGAGATCGTGCTGCCGGGGGCCTGGCTGCACGACTGCGTCCATATTGCCAAGGACTCCAGGGAGCGGTCGAACGCCTCGCGGATTGCCGCGGCGCGCGCCGTCGAGTTCCTCGCTGAAGCAGGTTATCCGTCCGCTTGCCTGCCCGATATCCGGCATGCAATAGAAGCGCACAGCTACTCGGCAGGCATCGCGCCGCGCACGCTCGAGGCAAAGATCGTGCAGGATGCTGATCGTCTCGATGCACTGGGCGCGATCGGCATCGCGCGCTGCATCGCAGTGGGTGCGGCGCTGGGACGGCCGATCTATCAGGCCGATGACCCATTCTGCGCAGTGCGCGAACCCGACGACTCAGCGGCGTCGGTCGATCACTTCTATAGCAAGCTCCTGAGACTCGCGGAAACGATGCAAACGGAGGCGGGGCGGCGCGAAGCCCGGCTTCGCAGCGAGTTCATGCAGGGCTTCCTGGACCGGTTGCGAGACGAGATTGGATGAATCGGAAAACCTGATGACCACGGGTCGCGAGGCATTGCGGCGACTGCGCGAAGGCAACGAACGCTTTGTCGCAAACGTGCGCAGCTTGCAGTCGCTTTCGAGCGCTGCGCGGCGTGCGGAATTGACTGTCGCCCAGCAACCCTTCGCCATCGTGCTGGGCTGCTCAGATTCACGCGTGCCTGTCGAAATCGTATTCGACCAGGGACTGGGCGACCTGTTCGTGATTCGCGTCGCTGGAAACATCGTGGCGCCTTCGCTGATCGGCAGCGTCGAGTTCGCTGCGGCGCAATTCGGCACGCGCCTCGTCGTCGTGCTGGGGCATTCGCAGTGCGGAGCGATCATGGCGACACTCGAGGAACTGAATCAACCGACCGCGAACCAGTCGCCGAACCTGAAATCGATCGTCGATCGCATCCGGCCTGCTGTACAGGACCTGCTTCCCGGCCGCCCGGGTGATGACGCGGCAGTCCTGGTGCGGCGCGCCGTGAGGGCCAACATCATCGCCTCAGTCCGGCAGCTCCGCCACGGCTCTGCGATCATCGAAGACCTGATCGCGAGCCGTGGCTTGATCGTTGTCGGCGCCGAGTACTCGCTGGAAACCGGTATCGTGGAGTTTCTTGAGGAATCGTCGTAATCGTTCGCTCGAAAACCTGTCTCAGGCATGCGCAAGTGCTTCGACGAATACGGTGGCATCCACGTTCCCGCCGGTGATGACGATTGCTGTCGTGCGACCGCGTGTCGGGACCTGGCCGGCGAGCAGCGCGGCGAGCGCAACTGCGCCACTTGGCTCGATGACGAGTTTCAGGTGGCGGAATGCCCAGGCCATCGCTTGCTGCACCTGCGCATCTGTGACGGTCACCCCGCCGGCGAGTAACTCCTGCATCAGTGCGAAATTCAGAACGCCCGGCGACGGCGACTGCAGCCCGTCGCAGATCGAACGCGCACCTTTCGCATTGGTCATGCGGTGCCCAGCCTCCAGCGAGCGGCGCGTGTCGTCGAGGCCAGCAGGCTCCACGCAAAGCATCTCCGTCATCGGCGACAGCTTGCGGATCGCGAGCGCCGAGCCGCTGACGAGGCCGCCGCCGCTGCAGGCAATCAGCACCTGGTCGGGTGTCGCATTGAGATCGCGCGCCTGCTGCATCAATTCGAGCCCCACCGTGCCCTGGCCGGCGATGATGTGTGGGTCGTCGAAGGCCGGCACCAGCGTTGCGCCGCGTTCCGCGGCCAGGCGCGACGCGATGGCTTCGCGGCTCTCGCGTTCGCGGTCGTAGATGACGATCTCGGCGCCGAACGCGCGCGTGCCCTCGAGTTTTGCACGTGGCGCGTCCGCCGGCATCACGATCGTGGCACGGATGCCGAGCATTGCGGCCGCGCAGGCGACACCTTGGGCATGATTGCCGGACGAGAATGCGACCACGCCGGCCGCGCGCTCGTCGGGACCCAGTTGGACCAGCCGGTTGTAGGCGCCGCGGATCTTGAATGAACCTGTGCGTTGCAGGGACTCGACCTTCAGCAGTACGCGGCCACCGGTCAGTTCGTCGAGCGGCGTGCCGGCAAGCAGCGGCGTGCGCCGCGCAATTCCCGCGAGCCTCTCGGCCGCGGCCTCCACGTCATCGAAGGTCGGCAGGACGCCGATATTCAGCTCATCGTCCATCGAATTTCCGTGCCGGCTGCCAAGTTCGCGGGCCTGCGGTATGTTACCCCGTGGGACGGCCTGCTGCCGCTCTCGGGAGAAGTGACATGATGACAGCCGATCCGATCTGGTTGCCCTGTGCAGCAATGGTGCTCGTCACCGCACTCGTCTGGGTCAAGCTCTACGTCGACCGCCTGACCGAGATGCGCAGCAAGCGCATCGACCCGCAGGCGCTGTCGACGACGCGTGCGTCGGCAGGAAAGCTCGAGAATACGCAGGCTGCGGAAAACTTCCGGAATCTCTTCGAGGTGCCGGTGCTGTTCTACGTGCTTTGCATTGCGATTGCGGTCAATGGCGGTTCGACGCCGGGCCTGGTCCGTGCAGCCTGGGTGTTCGTCGGCCTGCGTGCGCTCCACAGCCTGATTCACGTGAGCTACAACCGCGTCGTGCACCGATTCATTGTGTACGTGGCCAGCACGGTGCTCCTGTTCGGCATGTGGACCGCGTTCCTGCTGAGTATCATGCAGTGAGCGATTTCGAGGGACGCTGCCTGTGCGGCGCGGTGAAATTCTCAATCACGCCACCGACGCTTTTCTTCGCGCATTGCCATTGCCAATATTGCCGCGAGGCGCATGGCGCCGCCTTCGTCAGCTGGGTCGGCGCGGCGGAAGAGCGCTTCCGATACCCGCCTGGTTCACGCGAACCGCGCTGGTATCAATCCTCTGAGCAAAGCCGGCGAGGATTCTGCGAGACCTGCGGGACCACATTGTTTTTCGCCTCGACGCTTTGCCCCGGCGAGATCCATGTCACGCGTGCTTCAATCCAGGGACCCATCGACCGCGAGCCTCAGTGCCACGTGTTCTATGACCAGCATGCGGCCTGGATCGAAGTCGGCGACCAGCTGCCGCGCTATACGAGTGAGGAGCCAGGGCTCAAGAAATACGAGTCTGTGCGCGAGCAGAAGGGCTAGACGTCCCAGCCAAAGTACAGGGCGACCACGCCAAAAGTGTCGATGAATCCGTGCGCCAGCACGCAGGTCCAAATGTTGCGCCCGGTCAGCAGGTAGGCCGCGCCCAGCACGAGCCCCGCCATGCCGGAATCGACCATGCCACTCGGCCCCTTGTAGAAATGCCCAAAGCCGAACAGCACGGCGGTGATGACGACGGCAATCCACCAGGCAGCACGGGAACCGCCCAGAAATTCCGCCGCGCGGGTCATGAGATATCCGCGATAGCCGATTTCCTCGCCGAAGGCAGCAAAGCTCCAGACCAGCAGCAGGTACATGAATGCGACCTGGAGATTGCCGGTGATTTCGTCGACGCCGGATGGTGCGATCGACTCCGGCCAGAACTGGCTTGTAATGGGAAGTACGAGGTATTCACCGGCGAGCATGCGGAATGCTGCTGCCGCAAGCGCGACGAGCACGATCAGGCGCCAGGATTCTGGGCGCTTGAAGCCCATCGCGAACCAGGAACGATTGCGCAGGCGAACCGAGAGCAGTCCGAGCACCACGAGGATGGGGACTTCGTTCGGTATGACCTTGAAAACGTTGTAGCCGAGGACGATCGCGGCGCCGGCTAGCAGCTCGAGGCCGCTCAGGAATCGAAAACTGCTGGCGCCGGACTTCACGGCGCCTTGCCAAGGCCCGTTGCGGCAGCGCTGATCGCGGTCAATATTCCCTGCATCAACCGCTCCGGGCTCGGCGGGCAACCGGGCACGACGACGTCGACGGGGATCACATTCGAGACTCGCCCGAGACTTGCGTAATTCTCGCCGAAGATTCCGCCAGTGCAGCCGCAGTCGCCGACCGCGACGACCAGCTTCGGATCGGGCGTCGCATCGTAGGTGCGGCGGAGCGCCTCGGCCATATTGACTGAGACCGGGCCGGTCACGAGCAGGAGATCGGCGTGCCGCGGGCTCGCGACGAAGCGGATGCCCTGGCCCTCGAGGTTGTAGATCGGGTTGTTGAGCGCGTGGATTTCGAGTTCGCAGCCATTGCAGGACCCGGCATCCACGTGGCGGATGCAAAGCGCACGCCCGAGCACGTCGAGAATTTCGCCCTGCAACGCCTCGCGCAGGCGCAGTGTCTCATCCGTGGGCGGCACGGGTTCGCTGACGATGCCGATCGAAGCGATGGTGTAAAGGGTTTTCAGCATCGGCGCTACAGATCGTGTCCGCTGTAGGACAGGTTGAATGACTTGTTGATCAGCGGGAAATCCGGAACGATGTTGCCGATGATCGCGTGCTCTAGCACCGGCCAGTTCTGCCAGGACGGGTCCTGCGGATGGCAACGACGGATCGTTCCATTCGGGCCGGACTCAAGCGCAATCATGACCGGCCCGCGCCAGCCCTCGATCAGCCCGATCGCCAGGGCCTGGCCATAGGGAACGCCCACCGGATCGAACCACGGCCCGGGCGGAAGCGCTCCCAGAATCCGCCCGATCAGTCGGCAGGATTCCTGCAGTTCGTCGAACCGGACAGCGACGCGGGCGGCGACATCACCTTCCTCGCGGGCGATCTTGACCGGTGCCAGCTCGTCGTACGGTGCCCAGGCGCCGTCCGAGCGCAGATCGAGCGCCTGGCCACTGGCGCGGCCTGCCAAACCGATGAGGCCAAGTCGTCTGGCGAGCATCGGCTCGACGCAGCCGGCGCCCGCAAAGCGGTCGCGCACGCCGCCGTGATCATCGTAAATGCGGCGCAGCTTCATGAC
>Ga0315276_10000094_pt1 | contig 68525 bp, 69 predicted proteins | sample YL17G05_0_MG_FD_204542 | JGI IMG/M metagenome (GOLD analysis project Ga0315276, IMG submission 204542) | Sediment microbial communities from Yellowstone Lake, YNP, Wyoming, USA - YL17G05_0 | ecosystem: Environmental > Aquatic > Freshwater > Lake > Sediment | place: USA: Wyoming | collected...
ATAGGCGAGACGACCGACATAGTGACAAAGGAGATGTTCACCTTCTCTGACCGCAAGGAGCGCTCGTTGACGATGCGGCCTGAAGGCACGGCGCCGATAGTCAGGGCTTACATAGAGCACTCGCTCGGCACTCTTTCGCCGGTGACGAAGCTCTACTATATAGGGCCGATGTTCAGGGCTGAGCGGCCGCAGAAGGGGCGCCTTAGGCAATTCCACCAGATAGGCGTCGAGGTGATAGGGTCCCCATCTCCGTTCGCCGACATAGAGGTGCTGGCTCAGCTGCACGGCATGCTTAAAGCCTTCGGCCTCGACGGTTTCGTTATAAAGCTCAACAGCCTGGGATGCAAGGACGACAAGGCGCGTTTTGCCGAGAGCCTTAAAGGCTATCTTGCTGACAAGCAGAGCAGGCTGTGCGAAGATTGCAAGAAGAGGATGGAGAAGAACGCGCTCAGGGTCCTCGATTGTAAGAACGAATCCTGTGTTCAGGTCATCCGCAACGCGCCAAATATTTTCGACAATCTCTGTGCGCCCTGCAAGGACCATTTTACCAGGGTCAAGGATGGCCTGAAAGCCGTCGGGGTCCGTTTCGAGGAGACGAAGAACCTCGTTAGGGGGCTCGACTATTATACCGGAACGGTTTTTGAGATAACCCATCCCGGCCTCGGCAGCCAGGACGCCATCGGCGCAGGCGGCAGATACGATAACCTGGTCAAAGATATGGGCGGCCCGAGCGTCGGCGCAGTGGGATACGCGCTTGGGATCGAGAGGTTGATCATAGCGCTTAAAGGCAAGGCCCCCGGATCCGGTACGGCCAAGGTCGTCTACATAGCCACCCTGGGCGATGCGGCGAAGATCAGGGGGCAACAGCTGGCTGAAAAGATAAAAGATGAGTCCGTGCCGAGGCTGGTCGTCCTCCAGGATATAAGCGAGGCATCTTTAAAATCACAGATGCGCAGCGCCGACAAGAACGGCGCTCGATTCGTTGTCATTATGGGTGAAGATGAGATGAGCCAGGGGAATGCAAAACTAAAAGATATGAAGGAAAAGAAAGAAGACGTTGTAGCGATCGATTCTGTCCCGGGAGAGCTGAGGAAAAGATTATGTTAAGGACGCATACCTGCGGTGAGTTGGACGAGAAGAGCATCGGTAAGACCGTTACCCTTTGCGGGTGGGTCGGCAGCAGGCGGGACCACGGCAACCTCATCTTCATCGATGTGAGGGACGGCTATGGCCTGACGCAGGCCGTCTTCAATCCGCAGGACGGCGCAGAACTCCACGCGAAGGCGGAGGAGCTGCGCTCGGAGTTTGTGGTGAGGGTTACGGGCCTCGTCGAAAACCGGCCTGCCGGCACCGAGAATCCGAAGCTTCCCACAGGCGCCATAGAGGTCCGAGCGAGGCAGATGGAGGTCCTGAACAAGGCGGCCACGCCTCCGTTCGAGATCACGGATAACATAACGGTGACGGAGGAGTCGAGGCTTAAATACAGGTATCTCGATCTGCGGCGCGGCACCATGCAGAGGGGCTTGAGGCTCAGGCACAAGGTATGCAAGCTGGCCAGGGACTACTTTGACGAGAGGAACTTCGTCGAGGTCGAGACGCCGATACTGACGAAATCGACGCCTGAAGGCGCGAGGGATTACCTGGTCCCGTCCAGGGTGAACCCCGGCATGTTCTACGCGCTCCCGCAGTCGCCGCAGCTCTTCAAGCAGATCCTGATGGTCGCCTCGTTCGACCGCTACTTCCAGATAGCCAAGTGTTTTCGCGACGAGGACCTCAGGGCGGACAGGCAGCCGGAATTCACCCAGTTCGACCTGGAGATGTCCTTTGTGACGGAAGAAGACATATATGAGATATGCGAAGGTCTCATGAAGAAACTTTTCAAAGGGGCGATAGGCGTCGATCTCAAGACGCCGTTCCCGCGGCTTAAGTACGCCGATGCGATGGCGCGTTTCGGCTGCGACAAGCCCGACACGCGCTTCGGCCTGGAGCTGGTCGAGATCACGGAGATAGTGAAGGACTGCCAGTTCAAGATATTCCAGGCCGCGATAGGGAAGGGCGGCAAGGTCATCGCGATAAACGCCAAAGGATGCGGTTCTTATTCACGCGGCCAGGTAGACCAGTTGATAGAATTTGTAAAAGAGTACGGTGCGAAGGGGCTCGCCAATTTCAGGGCGGAGAAGGGCGCCATCACTTCGCAGATAGACAAATTTTTCTCAAAACCTGAGCTCGAAGCGATCAGGACCGCGCTCGGCGCTGTTGACGGCGACATGATATTCGTCGTTGCCGACGCTAAGAAGGTGGCATACGATTCTGTCTCCGCGCTGCGCAAAAAGCTCGGCCGCGACCTCAAGGCTATAGACGAAAAACGGTTCGACTTCCTGTGGGTTACCGATTTTCCGCTATTTCAGTATAACGAGGAGGAGAAGCGCTGGGAGTCCGAGCACCACCCGTTCACTTCGGTCCATCCCGACGACATAGGTCTTCTCGAAAAAGGGGAGTCCCTCGGCAAGGTCAGGTCGCGGTCGTACGACCTCGTTATAAACGGGACGGAGATCGGCTCCGGCAGCATAAGGATACACGATAGAGGCTTGCAGGAGCTCATCTTCAAGACGATAGGCATCGACGAGGAGAGCGCGAAGGTACGGTTCGGTTTTCTCCTCGACGCGTTCCGGTACGGCGCGCCGCCTCACGGCGGCTTCGCTTTCGGGCTGGACCGTTTGATGACGTTCTACCTCGGCTGCGACTCGATAAGGGATGTGATCGCCTTCCCGAAGACGCAGAAGGCATTCTGCCCCATGACGGCGGCACCGTCTTCCGTAGATGAGAAACAGCTGAACGAATTGAGTATCAGGATCAAGAAAGCGTAAAGGGCAAGACGACTGGCGCATGAGAAAGCAAAGCAGCGCGCGGAACATAAAGGTGATCAACCTCAATAAGCGCTACAGCCTGAACATTAAGAATGTCGAGGCCGTGGCGGCGCAGGCCATGAAGTCTCTGAAGAAGACGAAGACCTCAGAGATCGATATAGTCTTCATGGACGACGCCGCCATAAGGAAGCTGAACAGGCGCTATAAGGATAAAGACGCGCCCACCGATGTGCTGAGTTTCGGCATAGACGGAAGGGAGTTCCTGCGCAAACGAGTGCTGGGCGAGATATTCATATCGCTCGACACCGCATACAGGAACTCAAAGCTCTTCGGCGTAGCGTTTGAGGAAGAGATAGTCCGTTACGTTATCCACGGGATATTGCACCTCTTCGGCTACGACGACGTTGCGGTGCGCGAAAAGGCCCGGATGTGGCATAAACAGGAAGGGTTGTTGAAACTGCTATGCAGCCGAGAAGATTTGTCGAAAGTTTTAATGCGGCGGTAGAGGGCTTCATCTACGTCCTGAAGACCGAACGCAACATGCGCGTACACTTCCTCGCCGCGTTCTTCATCATCCTGCTGGGCGTCTACCTCAGCTTCTCATCCTACGAGATCCTCATCCTGACGACAACGATAACGCTTGTCCTGTCTGCCGAGATGATAAACACGGCGCTCGAGCATATCGTCGACATGATAAAGAGCGATGTCCATCCCATAGCGCGCCTGGTAAAGGATATAGGCGCCGGCGTCGTGCTCCTCACTGCGATCAACGCCGTTATAGTCGGCTACGCGCTCTTTGCGCGCAAGATCCCGTTCAATATAGATGTGGAGATGGCGCGCATACGGCAGTCGCCCTGGCACATCACATTCCTGGCGGTCATACTGGTCTTCGGCCTGAGCATCATAGGCAAGCTCATCTTCCACAAGGGCACGCCCCTGCGCGGCGGCATGCCGTCCGGCCATGCCGCGGTCGCGTTCTCGATATGGACGATCATCGCCTTCATGACGAACAATTCGATAGTCGTTATACTCTCTTTCGTGATGGCGTTCCTCATCGCGCGCCATCGCATCAAAGACGCGGTCCACACCTTCTGGGAGGTGCTGGCCGGCGGCTTCCTCGGCGTCCTTGTCACGACGCTGATATTCCAGCTCTTCCGGTAACCTAAAATGGCGATACAGAAGACTGAAGGCATCTTACTGCGGCGGCAGGACCTGAGAGAGACGAGCAGCATACTCACCTTCTATACCCGCGGGTTCGGCAAGATAAAGGGGATAGTCCGCGGCGTCAGAGGGCCGCGCGGCCAGTCCGGCGGAGCGGCTCTTGAGATATTCGCGCATGACGAGATCGTCTTCTACGAGCGCAAGCGCAGCGATATCTATACCGTCTCCCAATGCGACCTCATCGATTTCTTCGAGCCTGTCAGGGGCTCTCTCGAGAAGCTTTCATACGCGATGTACATGGTGGAGCTCCTCGACTCGGTGACGGGCCTTTCCGACAAGAACGATGAAGTCCTCGATCTCCTCCTTAACAGCCTGCGACTGCTCGCGGCGGACGCGAGTCCGAAGCGGGTCGCCAGGATATTCGAGATAAAGCTTCTGTATATTCTGGGGCTCGTGCCGAGCATGAAACTCTGCGCGCTCTGCGGTAAGATTGTCGAGGCGCCCGCGAGGTTCAGTTTTGCGCGGGGCGGCCTCATCTGCAAGGAGTGCTCCCGGACCGACAAAGAGACTCACCCGATCCTCCCGGGGACGGCTAAGTTCATAGAGCACGTATTGAGCTCGCCCTTTGAAAAGGCTGCGCGGGTCAAGGTCGCCATGCCTGTCGGCAGGGAGCTTGAGAATATTCTCAGGAGGTTCCTCGATTACCACATAGAGCGCCGCCTCAAGACGGTGCAGTTCATCAAGGAGATAGAAAAAAATGGGGACGGTTCTAATTTTCATGAAAAATAGAAGGATGAGCGCGGGGAGGCCGAGAAAAAAATAGAACCGTCCCCGTTTCCACCCGTTTCCACGAGGGAGTGGCAGGACCCGTAAAATTTTTACGTAACATTTTACCTTGATTTTAGGCGGCGGAAGTGTTAGGATAGAAAAATCATCCATTATTTTACTGATATAATGAGGTAATATAGACGATGCGGCAGCCGCAACCCGACCTGATGGACAAACTCGTCTCCCTGTGCAAGAGGCGGGGGTTCATATTCCAATCGAGCGAGATATACGGCGGCCTGGCCGCTACCTGGGACTACGGCCCGCTCGGCGCTGAAGTGAAGCGCAACCTGAAAGATATATGGTGGCGTTCGAGCGTATACGAGCGCGATGATATAGAAGGGTTGGACGCCGCTATCCTCATGAGGCCAGAGACATGGATGGCTTCGGGCCACGTCTCCAGTTTCGAAGACACCCTCATCGACTGCAAATCCTGCAAAAAGCGTTTCAAGGTGGAGCACGTTACAGGCAAGGCCTGTCCTGAATGCGGCGGCCCTATCACCGAACCCCGCCAGTTCAACATGATGCTCAAGACGCACCTCGGACCGATAGAGGATGCCGCGAGCCTCACATATCTCAGGCCTGAGACCGCTCAGGGCATATTCGTCAACTTCAAGAACGTCATAGATTCCATGAGGCGAAAGGTGCCGTTCGGCATCGCCCAGATGGGAAAGTCCTTCCGCAACGAAGTCACGACCAAGAGTTTTACGTTCCGTTCCCGCGAGTTTGAGCAGATGGAGATAGAGTTCTTCGTCAAGCCCGGCACGGATGAAGAGTGGTATCAGAGGTGGGTCGACGAGCGGTTCAAATGGTATGTGAAGTTCGGTATAGCCAAAGAGAACCTCAGGATGCGCCGGCACGAGAAGAACGAGCTTGCGCATTATGCGAAGGCCTGCACCGACATAGAGTATCAGTTCCCGTTCGGCTGGTCAGAACTCGAGGGCATAGCCAACAGGACCGATTTTGACCTGAAGCAGCACGCCCGCCTGAGCGGCAAGGACCTGGAATATTTTGATGATGAGACGAAGGAGCGCTACATCCCTTACGTGATCGAACCCTCGGGCGGCATCGACCGCTCGATACTCGCGTTCCTGTTCGACGCGTACAGGGAGGAAGAGGTGAAAGGCGAGAAGCGCGTGGTGATGGGGCTGCATAAGAGCCTGGCGCCTCTGAAGGCGGCGGTGCTGCCGCTCTTGAGGAACAGGCCGGAGATAGTCGAGCTGGCCCACAAGATCGCCGACGATCTTAAGAAGAGATGGATGGTCAGGTATGACGATACCGCGTCCATAGGCAGGCTCTACAGAAGGCAGGATGAGACAGGGACGCCATATTGCATTACGGTAGATGTCGACTCACTCACCGACAGGAAGGTCACCGTTCGTGATAGGGATACGATGAAGCAGGACAGGGTCGAGGCGTCGAAGGTAAAAGAGTATATAAGAGAAAGGCTTGAGTAATGAAGAGCGCGTGGAGCGGGTCTTCGGGCAGCGCCGTGTTGGCGCAAGCCAGGCCCGAAAAAGTTTCAAAGAGTTCGAAAGGAGCGGCATGGCGCGGGAGGCGCCTAGCGATGGACAGTAAGACTAAAAAGTGCGTATATTTCTTCGGCGGCGGTAAGGCCGACGGCAATGAATCGATGAAGAATCTCCTGGGCGGTAAAGGCGCCAATCTCGCCGAGATGGCCGGACATGCGAAGCTGCGCCTGCCGGTCCCGCCGGGATTTACGATAACGACCGAAGTCTGCACGCATTATTATCAGAACAAAAAGACCTACCCCAGGGAGCTGAAGGCCCAGGTCGAGAGGGCGATGGCGCAGGTCGAGAAGATAATGGGAAAGAAATTCGGCGATCCGGCGAACCCGCTCCTTGTCTCGGTCCGGTCGGGCGCGCGCAAATCGATGCCCGGCATGATGGAGACGGTGCTGAATGCCGGCCTTACAGAGAAGACCCTGGCCGGGCTCATCAAACTGACGGGCAACGAGAGATTTGCTTATGACGCATACAGGCGCCTCATCATGATGTACTCCGACGTTGTCATGGAGAAGGCAGCCGGCATAGAGCCGAAAGGCGGGAAAGGCATACGCAAGATACTTGATGAGAAACTGGGCAGCCTAAAGAAGGCAAAAGGCTATAAGTCCGACACTGACCTCACGGCTGCGGACCTGAAGGGGCTTATCGCAGATTTCAAAAAGACGGTGAAGGATGTCCTAGGCAAGCCGTTCCCGGATAGCGCAGAGGAGCAGGTTTGGGGCGGCATCAGCGCGGTCTTCGCGTCATGGAACGGCAAGCGCGCCATCGATTACAGGCGCATCGAACGGATACCGGATGAGTGGGGTACGGCCGTCACGGTCCAGGCGATGGTTTTCGGGAATATGGGCAATGACTGCGCCACCGGCGTCGCCTTCAGCCGCAACCCCGGCAACGGCGAAAACAAGTTTTATGGTGAGTATCTGGTGAACGCCCAGGGCGAGGATGTCGTTGCAGGCATCCGGACCCCGGCTCCCATCAACGACTATTCGAAGAACGATCAGTCCAAACAGCTGCCGACGCTGGCCAGCCTGATGCCGAAGCTCTACAAAGAGCTCGATGATATCAAGGACAGGCTCGAGAAGCACTATCGCGACATGCAGGACATCGAGTTCACGATAGAGAAGGGCAAGCTCTTCATGCTCCAGTGCCGCAACGGGAAGCGTAACGGCACTGCCGCTGTCCGCATGGCTATGGATATGTATAAAGAGAAACTGATCGATGTCGAAACTGCGGTGATGCGCGTGGCACCGAACCAGCTCGTCGAACTTCTCCTGCCCATGCTAGACCCGAAAGTAGAGAAGAACACAGCGGCGATCGCCAAAGGCCTTCCAGCCGGCCCCGGCGGAGCCATAGGCCGGGCCGTATTTACATCGAAAGACGCCGTAGAGTGGGCCGCAAGAGGCGAGAAGGTAATACTCGTCCGCGAAGAGACTTCGCCCGAGGATGTCGACGGTATGCATAAAGCGCAGGCGATCCTTACGCTGAAAGGCGGCATGACCTCGCACGCGGCTCTCGTCGCGCGCGGTTGGGGCAAGTGCTGCATAGTCGGCTGCTCGGACCTGGAGATAGCCGGTGATAACAAGTCCTTCGAGGCCAAAAAAGGAGCCGTTATCAAGGAAGGCGAATGGATAAGCCTGAACGGCACCACGGGGCTCGTCTATCAGGGTAAACTGCCGACAGTCGCTGCGCTTGAAAATAACGCATCCTACACTGAGTTCATGAAGATCGTAGATAAATACCGCGTCCTGAAGGTAAGGACGAATGCCGATACCCCGAAAGATGCGGCTCAGGCGATCAGGTTCGGAGCTGAAGGGATAGGCCTCTTCCGCACCGAGCACATGTTCTACGGTGAGGGCAGCGATAAGCCGCTATTTCTCCTGCGCAAGATGATCATGTCGAAGACGCTGGAGGAGCGTAAGAGGGCGCTCGACGAGCTCTTTCCGTTTGTGAAGAGCGACATGAAGGCGACTCTCGAGGCTATGAAAGGATACCCGGTAACGATACGGCTTCTCGATCCGCCCCTTCACGAGTTCGTCCCCCACAGCGAGGATAAACTGGAAGCGCTTGCAAAGGACCTCGGCGTCGATATGGGCGAACTTAACAAACGCGCTAACGACCTGCGGGAGAACAACCCTATGCTCGGTCACCGCGGCGTGCGCCTCGGCGTGACATACCCCGAGATATCCGAGATGCAGGTCCGCGCCATCCTCGAAGCGTCTGCGGAACTGATCAAGGAAGGTAAGAAGGCATGTCCCGAGATAATGATACCTGTCACCTGCACTCCAGCCGAGCTTGTTCACCAGAAAGCCATTGTCGACAGGGTGTATAAGGAAGTGACGGCGAAGTTCGGCATGAAGAGCCTGCCGATGATGTATGGCACGATGATCGAGATCCCGCGCGCTGCTCTGCAGGCCGGGAAGATGGCCGAGGTCGCGGAATTCTTCTCGTTCGGGACCAACGACCTCACTCAGATGACCTTAGGCTTTAGCCGCGACGACATCGGCAGCTTCCTGCCGGATTACATCAGGGAGAAGATCCTCCCGGCCGATCCGTTCCAGACGATAGACCAGGACGGCGTCGGCGAGCTTGTCAAGCTCGGCATAGAGCGGGGCCGCGCAATCCGCAAGGACCTGAAGGTCGGCATCTGCGGCGAGCATGGCGGCGATCCGGACAGCGTTAAGTTCTGCCATCGCGTTAAGATGAACTATGTGAGCTGTTCTCCGTTCCGCGTGCCGATAGCGCGCCTCGCGGCTGCGCAGGCGGCGATAGAAGGCAAGAAGAAATAAAGGGCTGGAGACATGGATGCGATAAGACTGTATCTGAAGGACATAAAGAAGCTGCCTCTTCTCACGGCTGAGGAAGAGATAGACCTTGCCAAGAAGATCAAGAAGGGCGATAAAGCTGCCAGGGCGAAGATGATACAGTCTAACCTGCGGCTCGTCATCAACATTGCGAAAAAATATTCGCACCTCGGCGTTTCGATGCTCGACCTCATAGAGGAGGGCAATATCGGCCTTATGAAGGCGGTGGAGAAGTTCAACCCGAAGAAGGGGTACCGATTCTCTACATATGCCGCGTGGTGGATCCGTCAGTATATCTCGAGAGCGATCGCGAACCAGGGCAAGACCGTAAGGATGCCGGTCTACGTGATAGAGCTCCTCATGCGCTACAAGAAGGTCACGGAGCACCTCACCAACTCGCTCAAGCGCAAGCCGAGGCTGAACGAGGTGGCTAAGCGGATGAAGCTTCCTATGAAGCGCGTGAGGCAGCTGCACAAGATGGTATCAGGCATCTCCAGCCTTAACGCGCCTGTCGGCGAGGAAGGCTCCACAGAATTCATGGACCTGATAGAGGACGAGAGTATCGTCAGCGCGGTCGATGAGCTTTCAAACTTCTTCACCTCCGAGAGGATACGGCTCATTCTCGAAAAGATGTCGAAGAGGGAGCAGAAGATACTGACCCTGAGGTTCGGCCTTAAGGGCGGCTCACCGCACACCTTGCGAGACGCGGCGAAACGTTTCGGCATCACGAGGGAGCGCGTCAGGCAGATAGAATCGGCGGCGATGCGTAAGATGCGCGATTTCATGCTCCAGCAGGAGAAAGAGCTGCTTGCGCGGCAGAAATAGACGGAGGCATCATGCACGACCTTAAATCGTATATAAGAGACATCCCGGGGTTTCCGAAAGAGGGCATCATATTCAAGGACATAACGACCCTTCTGAGGGATGGTAAAAAATTCAGGGAAGCGGTCGACATGCTGGCCACGGAATTCAAGGATAAGAAGATAGATGTCGTGCTGAGCGTCGAAGCGAGGGGCTTCATATTCGGCGCGGCGCTTGCATATAAACTCGGGGCCGGCATAGCTCCCATACGGAAGAAAGGGAAGCTGCCTTTCAAGACACACTCCATCACATATGAGCTGGAGTACGGCAAGGATACCCTCGAGATCCACCAGGATGCTTTCCAGAAAGGCGCCTGCGTGCTGATAGTCGACGACCTTTTGGCCACAGGCGGCACGTGCCGCGCGGTCATAGACCTGGTGGAGAAGATGGGCGGCAAGATAACGGGACTGGCGTTCCTGATAGAGCTGACAGCGCTCAAGGGCCGCGAGAAGCTGAAGGGCTACGAGCTCGTCTCGCTCATAAAAGACGAATATTGCTGATCTGGACATTTCTCCGAAATGCCCGATCGTCCTTTGCCTCCGGCAAAGGGCTGATCTGGACATTTTCTCTTGAAAATGTCCGATCGTCTTGCGCCGAAGGCGCAGGGCTGATTTGGGCATTTCGATGAAAGATGACGCCTGTTACCGTTGCGGCAGCACGGACTTCAATGTCGTGCTCCATTTTGATGACAAGGTTTCTATCGTTAAATGCCGCGCCTGCCACCTGGCGCGCACCCACCCGTATCCTCAATTCAATTTTGAATCCCAGGAAAAATATTCCAGTTTCTATGTAGGTAACGAGTCTCTCTTCCGGCGATTTGCGCGCTCCATGATGGATGCCATGAGGCCTTACAAGTCTTCAGGCGCTTTCCTGGACATCGGATGCGCGGTCGGGTATCTTCTCGATGAGGCCAGGGTCTCGGGTTTCACAGAGACGACCGGTATAGAGCTGAACAAGGCCGCGGCCGAGGTCGCAGCCGGAAAAGGACACTATATATATACTGATCCTCTGGAAGGCTTAAGTATAGGCAGCGAAAGATTCGACCTCATCTCATTCAATCATGTCATCGAGCATATCCTTGAATTCAAGCCGTTCCTCAAAAAAGTTAAAGAGCTTTTAAAACCGAACGGGATCGTATATTGCGGCGCCCCCAACTATGACAGTTTTATGAGACGCCTGCTGGGCAAGGATTGGTACGGATGGGGGATGCCCGACCACGTATGGCATTTCGATGTCGGGACGCTCAAATCGGTGATGGCCGAGAACGGTTTCGCGGCCAAAGAGGTGATGCAAAACTCGCTCAACTACACGTACTCCAGGTCTCTTCGCAAGAATACGAGGGTGACTCTGGCGCGCATAGCAGACCGGTTCGGCGCAGGCGACCAGGTCTACGGGATCTTTGTGAAGGCATGACCGACATCTTTCGCTTTACAGCGGAAGTCAGAGTTGGTATAATCGACAAGAAATTTTATTGTTGTCCATGGATTGTTGTCCCGGCAGCACTCTGTCGAATTTGAAATCCTTAAGAGAGAATTTCAAATTCATTGAATCGCTGCCGGGACGAAAATTTCGGAGAAATTTTCGCCCCTGTAGCTCATCCGCCTTCGCCAACTGACTTAAACCAAAGAAGGCTTCGGCGGATATCGCTAACAGGGCGAACGCAGTAAAACAACATCGCCCCCGTAGCTCAGATGGATAGAGCACAGGTTTCCTAAACCTGGTGTCGCCTGTTCGACTCAGGCCGGGGGCGCCAAAAATTTTGCCTCATGAAAAGCTATGGCAAAATTTTCATAGGGGAAAACGTAGTTTTCCCCTAATGACGTTCGCTCGCAAAATAGATGAAATCTATATTTGCTCGCTCACTGTCACCCCTTTCCTTAAAGGAATTGCTGGTGGCAAATGATGTAACGTTTATTTAAGAGAAGGGGAATATTTCCCCTTCTCTTAAGATCTTAACCCCTTTACATAGGTGTCGCTGTTGCGACGTACAAGAATGAGGTCACAAATGAAAGCTATGATCGGGCTGCACACCCATACGCTATTTTCTGACGGTGCTCTTTTGCCGAGCGAGCTCGTGAGGCGCGCCGAGGCAAAGGGCTATAAGGCGCTTGCGCTCACAGACCACGTCGACTCCTCCAACATAGACTTCGTCCTCCCGCGTATAGTGAAGGTATGTAAGAGCCTCAACAGGTTCTGGAAGATCCGCGCAATCCCCGGAGTCGAGATCACGCATGTGCCGATACAGGAGATAAGCCCACTCGCAAGGTTCGCGCGTAAGCACGGCGCCAAGGTCGTGATCGTCCATGGCGAGACTGTTTCAGAGCCGGTTCTGCCAGGCACCAACAGGGCTGGCATAAACGCCGGTTGTGACATATTGGCCCATCCGGGCCTGATCTCCGGCGATGATGTGAAGCTGGCGAAGAGGCGAGGGGTCTATCTTGAACTGACCACAAGGCGCCTTCACGCCGGCCCTAACAAGAGGCTCGTTAGATTGGCCAGGTCGATCGGCGCGAAGCTCGTCCTGAATACCGATGCGCACGACGAAGGCGATATAATAACATACAGCCAGGCCGTAAGGTTTCTGAAGGGCATCGGGATGAGCGGCGCGGATATAGAGAAGGTATTCAGGAACTCAGAGGAATTATTAAAAAGGTTGAATGTTAAGGATATAAGAGGTTAGGGATAAAAAAGTCATTTTTACTTGACAATCGAACATCCTGTGATATACTTTATTGTACTACCGCGAGGTAGTGTGCCTATAGCATCATAGATAACTTAAATCTTGGCGAAAGAGGAGGTGGTGGACCAAATAGCCTTAGGTTATCAAGACGTGGTGTTATAGATAAAGAAGTACGAAGTCATATATATGGGCCGAGCGAAGAGAAGAATCCCGAAGAGATCAGGGCCGTAAAATATAGGTTATCTGAATAATAGTTATATCTTCCCTAAAAGGAGGTATCATGAAGTTTTTAAGAGTTGCTTTCGTTTTAGCGATAGCGCTCTGCCTCACGGCAAGCGTCTACGCTGAAACTCAAAGCGTAAAGGTCAGTGGTGACCTTACAATCAGAGGTCTTGCGAGAAGCGGTTATGATGGCAGGAACGTTACCCCTAAAGACGACGGTGTAAAAGACGGGATGACTCCTGACACAACGAACATGACCGGTGGTCCTACACCAGGATCTGGCCAGACATTCTGGATGAGCACGGCTGAAATCCAGGTAGATGCTGAGCTGACCGACAATGTTTCGACCGTTATCAGGATCTTTAACGAGAGAGACTGGAACGTCTCTCAAAAGGGCATTGCAGCAGGTGATGCTCCGGGTAATGACGGTGTTAATTTCTACAATGAAAACATTGATGAGTTCAATGTTAGCCTTGACCTTGCATATGTCACGTTGAAGAACTTCGTATATTGCCCGCTCACCGTTACCATCGGTCGTCAGGACCTCTGGTTCGGTAAGGGCTTCATCGTTGGCTCCAACCAGATCAACAATAACTGGGTGTCGCAAGAGGATGGCTGGGGTTTGAATGCTCCGGAATACACCGTACAGGATGCGTTCGATTCAATTAAAGCGGTATTGGACTATGATCCGTGGACGATCACCGGCGTGTGGTCGAGCGTATGGAACAATGCCGTTCATGATGATGATGGCGTGGATCTTTGGGGTATCAACGTAGGCTATAAGTTCGACTGCTATAAGGCAGAAGCCGAAGCCTATTGGTTCCTCAAGAGAGACCGTATGATCCCGAGCTTTAGCGGCATGTCGGACTATGGAGGTAACGACGTCAATACTATCGGTATCAGAGGCAGTATGGATCCGATAGATTGCGTTACGCTAAACGGTGAAATCGCCGGTCAGTTCGGGTCATACATGGCAAATACTATGCAGACTGTGAGCAGAAGCCGCGCTGCATGGGCGCTCGATGTCTCAGCAGAGTACAGAGGTCTGATGGATTGTTGGGCTTGGAAGCCGAAGGGCGCAGTTGAGTATATACTCTATTCCGGCGACAACGGCAGCGTCGATCTGCCTAACGAGCAGAGCACGTACAATGGCTGGGATCGCATGTTCCGCGGCAAGTATGATTCAGCGATCCGCGAGTGGATGGGTACTTACTACGCAAATTACGACTATCAGCCGAGACCCAATAATGCTCAGGTCAGCGCCGATGCGTCGTATACGAACCAGTCGCAGCTCATATTCTCCGGAAGCCTCCAGCCGATGGATTGCCTGACGCTGAAGGGGAACTGGAACCTGTTCTGGACGCTGGAAAAGTACAGCATCGAGGACCTCAGCGTTCCTGGCGGCATTCCTAACAGAGACGGCCCGAACAGCGGTTTCATTGGCCAGGAAGTCGATCTCCAGGCCATATGGGACTACACGGAAGACGTGAGTTTCGGTCTTCTCATGGCGTACTATATGCCGAACTATGATTGCTACCAGGATGGCGCCGACAGCGCTTCTGACATTGTCGGTACCGTAAAGGTTAGCTTCTAAGTACAGTAGCAATACCGGAAAACCCCCGTTCTTTCAAAAAGAGCGGGGGTTTTCTGTTGACTTTTACCTCTCATCAAAATATAATCTAATCCTGAAACTTTCTCTGTAAAGTTTCAGGATGGCCATTCTTAAATTTCACAGAGAAAATTTAAGAATTACCTTAATAGTATAATCCTATGAGAAATGACAAGAAGCAAAAGGCGGAATCGCTGCTGAAGAGCCACGGCAGGCTACTAATACTGCTATTGCTGGCGCTGGCTCTGGCGCTTGCCCTCATCACACAATTTGGCCGCGGCATGCTCTCCACGGCAAAGAGCCCTGCTGCCGCACCATCTAAGGACAGGATAAAGGCCGCTCTTCCGCGATACGCGATACACCTCGTGACGTGGTTCCCGTTCTCAGAAGAGAACGCGTTGAGCGATTGGGAAGAGAAGGTCTTCAAGGGCAGGGTCAGTTATAAGATAGAGAAGGCCGGCGACCAGTCCTACGTAAGGGCTGCGAGCGATGCGGCAGCATCGGCCCTCTACTATAAGATAGGCCTCGACCCGAAAAAAGAGCCGGTCATAAGCTGGCGGTGGCGGGTCGAGAAGTTCCCGGAAAAGGCAAAGACTGAGGACCTCGAGAGCCGCGAAGAGCATGACTTTGCGGCGAGGGTCTACGTCATATTTCCCACTTTCTTTATCATGAACTCAAAGGTCCTGGAGTATATCTGGGCGAAGGACCTGCCTGCCGGCTCGGCCGGCACGAGCCCCTACTCGAAGAATATAAAGCTACTTGTATTGGAGTCAGGACCGTCCAAAGACGGTGAATGGCGCACGGAGGAGAGGGATATAACGGCCGATTACGTCAAGGCGTTCGGCGCTCCTCCCGAGCGCGACATCGGCGCCGTCTCATTCATGACGAACGCTGAACATACCGGCACGAGCGCGGAGGCGCTCTATGACGATATAAAATTGGGGTATAAAAAAGCGAAGGCGCAGGGAGGGCGTTTATGAGGGCAAAATTTTTCAGGACTAAGTACCTTACCGGAAGCCCGATACAGATGATGTATCTCAGGCTCCTGATGGTCTCGATCATAGTGCCGCTTGTATTTGTGGCGGGATGCCTCTATTACCTTATATTCACGCTAATGGCCGCCCAGCTCGGCATCCCCGAGTACATAGCATATAACCTGTCGCCCGTACTGAAGAAGATAAATATGATACTTCTGGTCGGGATACCGCCGCTTCTCGTTATCCTGCTGCTGTGGGGCATAGCGGTATCGCACAGGTTTGCCGGCCCGCTTGAACGGCTGGAGGAAGAGCTCAAGAAGATAACCGAAAAAGGCGATTACAGGCACAGGATACATCTTCGGAAGAATGATGATGTCAGGCCCATAGCGGACGCCATCAACAAGCTTCTGGACAAGCTGGAAGGAAGGCACAGATGATAAGCGAACAGGCGATAGTCAGCAAATCAGCCTCACTCGGCGAAGGCGTCGAGATAGGGCCCTTTGCCATAGTAGAGGATGGTGTTGAGCTGGGCGCCGGCGTCAAGGTCTGGCCGCACGCGTATATATGCAGCGGCACCTCGATAGGCGACGGCACTCAGGTGCATATGGGCGCGGTCGTGGGGCACATACCGCAGGACCTGGCGTTCAAGGACAGAAAGACATATCTCAAGATAGGGAAGAATAACATCATAAGGGAATATGCGACCATCCACAGGGGCACTGAAGAAGGGTCCTCAACGGTCATAGGCGACAACTGCTATATCATGGCCGTTGCGCACATCGGCCATAACTGCCATATAGGTAATAATGTCATACTAGCGAACTGCGCCCTGCTGGCAGGCCATGTCAGCGTGGGGGATTACGTATTCATATCGGGTAGCGTCGTCGTCCACCAGTTCTGCAGGATAGGATCGCTTGCCATGATAGGCGGGTTCACGGGGGTCAACAAGGATGTGCCGCCCTACATGCTGGTAAGAGGCCAGTCGGTGGTCAGGTCCTTGAACCTTGTCGGCATGCGCAGGCTGAAATTTCCAAGAGAGCTTATCAACGAACTGAAGGAAGCGTACAAGCTTCTGTACATGTCCGATCTGAATACGGCTCAGGCGATCGAAGGGATCAGGAAGCTCAAGCCTTTCAAGGAGCTTGAGTATCTGGTCGATTTCATACATGGCTCGAAGCGCGGTATCTGCAAATATAAATACCGAACCGTCGACGAATATTTTGAATAGAGGCTGAAGAATATATCCTGATGGACGAGAGAGATTCAAGGGCCAAGTCCTATTGGCGTCATAGATACGCTGTGATGCTGTCGGAGTTGGCCTTTTCCATTATATTCCTGGCTGTATTCCAGTTTGCCGGCATCTCCGGCTTCCTGAAAGACGCTGCGCTATCGATCCACCCGAATTTCTACACAGCCCTTTTAATATATCTTGCCGTTTTCGGCATAGTCTTCTACGTGGTGATCTTCCCGCTCGAACTCTACGGAGGGTTCATATTGGAGCGGAAATTTTCACTCTCAAACCAGAGCCTGGCTGCCTGGCTGAAAGACGAGGCTAAAAAGGCCGCAGTCTCATCCGTTATATTCCTATTATTGTTAGAGGCTTTCTATGCCATAGCCAATAACGTTCCGGCATTCTGGTGGCTGGCAGCAGCGGCATTCTGGATAGCGGTCTCTTTAGTCCTTGCCAGGCTCTTTCCGGTGCTTATACTGCCGCTCTTCTATCGCTATAGCCCTTTGTCGAAGGAGTCCTTGCGCAAGCGCGCTCTTGATCTTGCCGCAAAGTTCCATATAAAGGTCCTGGATGTCTTCGAGATAGACTTCAGCACCAAGACGAAGAAGGCGAATGCCGCCATCATAGGCTGGGGCCGCTCAAAAAGGATCATAATGGCCGACAACCTGGTGAAAGAATTCACCGATGAAGAGGCGGTGGCTGTGCTCGCGCATGAGATGGCGCACCACAAGCTGAAGCATGTCTGGAAGCTGCTCTTCATGGGAGCGCTCTCCACAGCGCTATTCTTCTTTATTTTGAGCAGGATATCTCATGGCCTCGTTGCGGCGTTCGGCGCAGCCGGCATATCAGACATGGCTCTCTTCCCGGCCATCTATCTCTTGTTCCTGGCATACAGCACGATCGCGATGCCGGTCGAGAATACCATATCGCGTAAGTTTGAAAGGGACGCTGATATCATGGCGCTAAAGATGACAGGAGATAGAGAACCTTTCATATCCATGATGGAGACCCTCGCAGAGAAGAACGTCTCTGACAAGAATCCGAACAGGCTCATAGAGTTTCTGCTATACAGCCATCCCTCAATAGCCAAGAGGATAGAGCGTGCGCGCAGGATGACGCTATGAAGCGAGCCAGTCTCAAGAACGTGTATGCGAAGCTGTTCAGCCACTTTGGACCGCAGCATTGGTGGCCAGGCGATACGCGCTTCGAGGTGATAGTCGGCGCGATACTTACACAGAACACGGCCTGGGCGAACGTCGAGAAGGCTATAGTGAACCTTAAAAAGGCCGGAGCCCTGAAATCCCCGGCCGTTATGAAGCGCCTAACTACCGGCAAGCTGGCAGGCCTTATCAGGCCAGCGGGCTACTACAATATAAAGGCAAAGAGGCTTAGGAATTTCCTCGATTTCCTGGGCCGGCGATATTCTTTAAGCCTTATCGAGCTTTCCCGCGCGGAGACCGGCAGATTGCGCCGTGAATTGCTGGAGGTTAACGGCATCGGTCCCGAGACATGCGACTCGATCCTCCTGTATGCCTTCGGCAGGCCCCTCTTCGTCGTCGACGCGTACACAAAGAGGATATTCTCGCGGCATGGCCTTTTTGAAAAGGAGGCGGGGTATGCGGATGTGCAGAAGGTCTTCATGGACAATCTCCGTCGGAAAATAGGGCTATTTAACGAATACCACGCCCTTATTGTGAGGTTGGGGAAGGAGTTGTGCAGGAAGGAGCCGAGGTGCGGGGCGTGCCCGCTGAAAGGCCTTAAAATCACTTGCAAATAGAAATTTTCAAGAATATAATATAGCTGAATTTTGCATCGATTTTGGGTATGGCAAAATTTAAGGAGGGCGTATGGTCAAAAAGAAGAAGGCGGTAAAGAAAGCCGGAAGCGCCAAGCCCGCAGCGAAGAAGGCCGTGAGAAGGCCGAAAGCCGCAAAGCCGAGCGCCGGGAAGAAAGCGGTAAAGAAGCCGGTAAAGAAGGCCAAGGCTAGAGCGTCGAAGCTGCCGGAAGCCGTGCTGGAGAAGATAGGGGACGTCACGCACTACTTCCCGCACGTCAACGCGGCCGCAGTTATCCTCCTGAAAGACGGACTTAAGGTGGGGGACAAGATCTACATAAAGGGCCATACCACCGATTTCAAGGAGAAGGTGGAGTCGATACAGCTGGACCACGCCTCGATACCGGAAGGGAAGAAGGGTCAGGAGATAGGGCTCCTGGTCAAGTCGAGAGTGCGCATAGGGGACAGCGTATACAGAATATAGAAAGACTTAGGGTGCGGCGTGAGTAACAGGCTTTACAAGAGAATGCTGCTTGGTCTGGGGTTCGATTGCAAAGACGGCCATCTCAGGGCGACTAAGGGAGGGAACTTCCACCTCTTGGGTGGCTCTGAAGAGACCCACGAGATCATGCAGGAGAAGGCGATAAAGTTCAACGAGCAGTTGAATAAACGCCGCAAGACGCTCGACGATATAAATGAAAAAGAATTCCTGGAGATAGCCGACAACATAGGCCTGAAGGTTCCTAAAGACAAGAGTAAATGATCCGGGCCGCGGCAGAGCCGCAGGGAGCGCGCCATGATGCAGGGAACCGATGTCCATGACGGTATGCTTATCCTGATCGACGGCAAGATCTATAAGGTCATCTCCACCAGCCTCAGAGGTTCCGCGCAGGTCCACAAGATAATGCACCTCGGCCTCAAGAGCATCTCCGAAGGCCATTTCGTAGAAAAGACGTACAATCCCGGCGAAAAGGTTGAAACTATTCATCCCGACAGGTATGCGATGCAGTATCTGTATAGGGACGAAAAAGATTATTATTTCATGAACATCTCGACATTCGAGCAGTTTGCAATATCATCCCAGATAGTCGGCAACGTCGGCTCTTACCTGAAAGAGAACTCGGAGATACAGGTCGAATTCTATAAAGGCGATCCTATAAATATCGTCTTCCCCAAGACGGTCGAGCTTAAAGTCTCCTCATGCCCTCCCGGCATACACGAAGGCACCGACACGACTTTCAAGGAGGTCACCCTGGAAAACGGTATAAAGATCCTTGCTCCGCAGTTCATAAAAGAGGGTGACGTCATCAAGGTCGATGTCGAGAGCGGAAAATACCTAGATCGCGTCAAGAAGTGACCATAAAAGGGGGTGAATCAGGATGGCCAAGATAGTGGTGGACGATTCTCTGTGCACGGGGTGCGGGATCTGCGCTTCCAATTGTCCCGATGTTTTTGAGGTTAGTGATGACGGCCTTGCGCATGTCATAGCTCAGGCGTGCACCAGTTGTGATCTAAAGGAGATAGCCGAACAGTGTCCGGTAAACGCAATAAGCGTGCAATGAAGGTTCGCGTCGTCGGTATAAGCGGGAGCCCGCGAAAAGGGGGTAATACCGACACCCTTTTGGATAGAGCGCTCAAAGGCGCGGCATCTGAGGGCGCTGCCGTAGAGAAGACATTCCTGAACGATCTTGCCTTCAAGCCGTGCCAGGAATGCGGCGGTTGCTACAAGACCGGCGTATGCGTCTTCCATGACGATATGAGGCATGTCTATAAGAGCATCGAGAGAGCCGATTCGGTCATAATAGCATCCCCGGTCTTCTTCGGTACCGTCACCGCGCAGCTCAAGGCCATGATAGACAGGTTCAATTGCCTCTGGATAGCTAAATATGTGCTCAAGAAGAGGATCCTGCATAAAAAGAGTAGGAAGGGCTATTTCCTCTGCGCCTCGGGCTTGCAAGCAAGGAGGCATTTCGTGGACGCCCGTAAGGTCGTCAGGAACCTCTTCGCGACCCTTGATATAAAGTATGCGGGGGAGCTATTCTGCGGCGGCCTTGAAGATAGAGGCGCTGTTAAGACCGATATGAAGGCCATGAAGAAGGCCTTCATGCTCGGAAAGGCATCGGCAAGAGCTATATGACATATAAAGAAGTGTTGATAAAGGCCGCTTTAAAGAGCGGCCGTTTCATAAAAGGCTCCGTAGGGAAGATCGTCCGGATATCGCATAAAGGGCGCGACAATATCGTGACCGATGTCGATAAGAAGGCAGAGGCCATGATAATAAAGGATATAGTACGCGCCTTTCCGGAGCACTCTATACTATCCGAAGAGTGCGCGCCGAAGATCGGTGCCTCGCCGTATAAGTGGATCATAGACCCCATAGACGGGACGACCAATTTTGCGCACGCCTTTCCATTCTTCTGCGTATCTATCGGCCTGGAAGCCGGGGGCAAGATGCTCCTCGGCGCGGTCTACGATCCGATGAGGAAGGAGCTCTTCTTTGCCGAGCGCGGCAAAGGCGCTTATCTGAATGATAAGAAGATATCCGTCTCGAAGACAAAAAAACTGGGCGACGGTTTCCTGGCAACAGGCTTTTCCTACGGGATGACGAGAAAGGACAGAAATATTTCGCATTTCAGAAAACTTCTTACCCGCTCACTCGCGATAAGGAGGGCCGGCTCTGCCGCGCTCGACCTTTCGTATGTGGCATGCGGCAGGTTCGACGGTTTTTGGGAGATGAACCTGCACCCGTGGGACAGCGCTGCCGGCATGCTTATCGTCGACGAAGCAGGCGGAAGAGTGACCCGATTCAACAAATCGCCATACTCGCCATATGATAAAGATATTCTAGCCACCAATAGTCGTATCCACAATCAAATCTCCTCTCTCTTAACCTCAAAATAAATCATTGAAATCGCTAATTGTAAACTATTATGTCTATAAATTAAGACATAAAATAGTTAGATATGATGTCTTGACAGATGGCTCATAATACTATATACTTAAAACGTTGAAAGGATAAAAAGAAGGAAATATGCGCTACAAAACCACGATCCATATAATTTCAGATGCTAAAGATAGGAACGAAGCGGTGGAGATGGCCGAGGAATATCTGTCCGGACATCTTGCGTTCGGCATAGATATGAAATGCTCTACCAAGCCGGCGTATCGCAGCACCGTGAAAGTGGTTGGCGCTGTTGCAGTCTCTGCGTTGGTGCTCCTCGCCGTCCTCATATTGCCTCAGTCCAGGCATGCCACCGGCATGATCCCGGCCGCGGCCGGCGCGAGCGCTATTCAACCGCCGCTCAAGACTTCGAGCGCTGACAGGCTCAGCGCCGACTTCAAGAAAGAGTGGCAGGTCAGGCAGACTGCTGAAGCGCTGAACGCCATCAGGCAGTAATAGTTCCGACCCTTCCGCAATACCGCTATCCACCTGCAGGGCGTATCCCATTTTATCTTGCAAATCCGCGGAGTTGGTGTATAATCATTCCTGCAATCCGTTTTTCAATCCTGAAAAAATCCGGAGGAGATATGAGAATATTGAGATCGCTTTTAATATTCGGCCTCGTACTTTCTTTATCGGGTCTCTCATACGCTGCATCCGATGATGACGATGACTCAAACAGCGCCGGCAATGCCCTCGGAGGCGCCCTTATGGGAGGCCTCTTGGGAGCCGGAGTCGGCGCAGCTGCCGGCAGCGCGTCCGGAAATGCCGGCAAGGGCGCGGCCATAGGGGCGGGGATAGGCGCTATCGGCGGCATGCTCATGAAAGCGAGCCAAGATAAGCAGAGAAAGCAGCAGAGGCAAGAGGAGTACTACTATGATCAGCAGCCGCAGCCGGTTCAGACTCAACCGGTGCAGATGCAGGCTGAATCGACCGATACAGGGCTGCCGCAGGGCGCGAAGATAAAGAAGAAGGTCATACGCGAGTACGATGCCGAGGGCAACGTTGTCTCAGAGAAAGAGGTCGCTAACTGACCGCAAGATTTGCGAGGTATAGAAGATAGTTCATGGGCGGCTCATATTGTAAAGAGCCGCCCAATTTGTATTATAGAAAGCGGCCGAGATGCTTATAAAGAGAGACCCGGATACACTTAAGAACTACCTCGAAGACAGCTCGAACCTCAAGGGCGGCCATGCTGACGGGATAGCGATACCGGAGAGCATTGAGGAGCTGGCTGCATTCCTGCGTGAAGCGGACTCAAAGAAGGCCCCGGTCACTATCTCAGGCGGCGGCACGAGCACTACAGGCTCGCGCATACCATTCGGCGGAATGGTCATCTCCTTGGAAAGGCTAAAAAGGATATTCGGCGTCTCAGTAAAGGATATGGCTGCTTCGCTTCAGACAGGCGTTCTGGTCGATGACCTGAAGAAGGCATGTGACAGGGAGGCCCTATTCTATACGTGCCATCCGACGGAATCGAGCGCGACTGTCGGAGGCACGGTCGCCACGAACGCCTCTGGCGCCAGATCTTTCAAGTATGGGCCGACACGAAAGTATGTCAAGCGGCTGAAGATGGTCTTGCCGAGCGGCGAGATATTGGATGTGAGGCGCGGAGAAAAGATACTCACGCGCAGCGATCCAAAGGTGAAGCTATTGAGCGGCCGCGAGATATTGGTCCCGATCCCTTCGTATCGCATGCCGGATGTAAAGAGCTCAGCCGGCTACTTTGCCAGGGACGGGATGGATCTCATCGACCTTTTCATAGGACAGGAAGGCACGCTCTCGGTGATAGTGGAGCTGGAGATGGAGCTTGTCAGAAAACCGGCGAAGATATTGAGCGCATTCACTTTCTTTAAGTCGGAAGAGGATGCCTGGGCATTCGCCGCTGAGGCGAGAGAGTTGTCTAAGAAGAAGGCCGGCCGGGATGACTCGCGTATAGATGCACTTTCAATAGAATATTTCAGCGCTAATGCCCTGGACCTGCTACGGGCCAAGAACCCGAACGTCCCCCGCAATGCAGCGAGCGCCATATTTTTTGAGCAGGAGATCCTGCCGGGCAGGGAAGACGCTCTGGTGGAAGCCTGGCTCGGCCTCATATCCGGCCACGGCGCCTCGCTCGACGATACGTGGGTAGCGATGAACGAAAAAGAGGCCTCCGAATTTAGTCTCTTCCGTTACGCCATACCCGAAGCGGTCAACGATATCATACGGCGGAACGGGCGCCAGAAGCTCAGCACGGATATAGCCGTTCCTGCCGGCAGATTTTTGGAGATGATGAGATTTTATGCAGAGAAACTGAAAGGTGGCAGGATAGAGCATGTGATATTCGGCCATATAGGCGAATGCCATGTCCACGTAAACCTGCTGCCCAAGTCGGATGAGGACCTTGAGCTGGCCCGGGAACTGGTCCTCGTTTTCGTCAGGAAGGGCGTGTCGCTGGGCGGCACCGTCTCGGCCGAGCACGGTATAGGAAAGATCAAGCACAGGTATCTGGAAGAGATGTACGGCAAGGCCGGAATACTCGAGATGGCCAGGATAAAGAAGGCCTTTGACCCTAATTGCATACTGGGTCTTGATAATATCTTCCCGAAAGAGGTCTTAAGTCTGGTATGAAGAAACTCTCCCGCAACTCTTGGCGGGAACTTATTTGAGCATTATGTTGTCTTATCTATAGGAGGATGATATGGATGCGATCGATGCTATAAAGGTAAGGCACAGCGTCAGGCAATTTGAGCCCCGGCCCATACCGGAAGAACTGATAGAAAGAATAGTCGATTGCGGCAGGGTCGCTCCTACAGCAAGGAAGGAAGAGCCGTGGGAGTTCATCGTTGTCACCGATAAGGCCGCGCTTGCCGCGATGGGCGGGATGGCCGACCACGGGCCCTTCATCAAGTCCGCAGCCTGCGCCATAGCCGTATGCTGCAAGGAGACGAAGTATTATCTTGAGGACGGGTGCGCGGCGACGGAAAATATGCTCGTCGCCTCCGCAAGCCTCGGCATAGGCTCATGCTGGGTTGCCGGCGATAAGAAGCCTTATTGCGCTAAGATGCTTGAGCTGTTGGGCGCGCCTGCGGGGATGAAGCTCGTCAGCATAATCGCGCTCGGCTATCCGGCAAAGAAAGAGCTTCCTCTCCAGAAGAGGCCGCTCAAGGACGTCCTTCACTGGGAGCGTTTTTAGTCATCCGGGGAAATCTTTCTTGAAATTTATAATGAAGTGATGTATCATTGATTTGCAATAGATGCAAATGTTGATATATGATAAAGATATAATTTAATTTAGGAGGATCTCCGATGAACATAAAGACGCGTTTATTACTCATCGTCATCATTGCGCTGTGCCTGGCTGCCATGCCGGCATATTGCCAGGATGACGACAACACCCGAAATATACTTAAACAGGGCCTATTGGGAGCCGGCACAGGAGCCATCGCCTCCGGAATGTCAGGCGGCAACGCCGGCCAGGGCGCTCTGATAGGCGCCGGAACCAATGTCATCGGCGGCGCGCTGCTCGACGCCATAACCGGGCCGTCGAGTTCGTCTTCATATAGCAGGAGCTCGGCACCTCCGCAGGGTTATTACGATGACCAGGGAGACTATTACTACGAAGAGCCTGCGCCGCAGCAGTCAGGTACGTCGCAGATCCTGAAGCAGGGCTTGCTGGGAGCGGGCACCGGCGCCATAGCTGCCGGCGCCTCAGGCGGCAATGCAGGTAAGGGTGCGCTAATAGGCGCGGGCACGAATATAATAGGCGGCGCGCTGCTCGATGCCATCAGCCAGCCTTCTCAGCCCAGGAGGGTCTATCGCAGGGCCCCGCCACCGCAGCAGTACCAGCCGCAATATCAGCAGACGCAGCAGGTGGTGCAGCCTCAGAACATCCAGGTCCAGGAAGAGACTGTAGGCTCGGGCGACGGCCGCAAGAAGGTCATAAAGAAATACGATGCGAACGGAAAGCTCGTTTCGGAAGAGGAAATCTACTACTAAAACAGGTTGAAGAGCATAGCGCTGATGATATAATGACCTCCGATCTGACTGTCCGAACGTTGGGTCGGAGGTTTCGTTTTGAAGGCCTTCTATGACGAAAAGACAATTGAGACAGATACAGGTTGTTGTGCTGGTGGCGGCATCCCTGGCCTACATGGGTATAAAGAATATCCCGCTCTCCAAAGGCGCGCCTGCCAAGGGCGCTGAGGATAAGCTTTACTATGTCAGCCGCGTCGTTGACGGAGATACGCTGAAGCTCTCCGGCGGCGAGCGGGTCAGGCTTATAGGGGTCGATACTCCCGAGGTCCACTACAGCGACAAACTGCTTAGAGATGCCAAAAAGAGCGGCAAGGATATAGCCTATATCCAGGCCATGGGCAAAAAGGCCTCCGAATTTACCAAGAGCCTGTGTGCTGACAAGAGGGTAAGGCTGGAGTTCGACGCAGAGAAGAGGGACCGCTATGGCAGGCTCCTTGCGTATGTCTACCTGGAAGACGGGACATTCGTCAACGCGAAGATAATCGAAGAGGGATACGGCCAGGTCATGACCATCCCGCCTAACGTCAAATACGCGGATCTATTCTTGCAGCTGCAGCGCGAAGCTAGAGAAAATGCGAGAGGCCTATGGAAGATATAAAATTCTATAAAAAGATCGATATCGAGAGCCCTGTCATGATCGCAGGATGGCCCGGCATGGGCTCGGTCGCGCTCGGCGTCGTCGATTACCTGCGCCGCAAACTTGCGGCAACGAAGTTCGCCGAGATAAAGCTCGACCCTGCCGCCACCATAGACTCTGTAACGGTCGACGGAGGGTTGGCGAAACTGCCTCCGACCCCGAAGAACGTCTTCTATTATACGAAGAAGCCCGACCTCATTATATGCGAGGGAGAGGCGCAGCTCTCCGGCCAGTACGGTGTGAAGCTTCTCGGCAAAGTGCTCGACCTCGCATCAGAGATAAAGGTGAAGAGCATATATACAGGTGCTGCTTTTCCATTGCCTGTAAGCTACAAGGAGGAGCCGGAGATATATGGCGCCGCGAATAAGAAGGCCCTTCTGGCGCTTCTTTCCAGGCTCAGAATAAAGCCGATGGAGGGCGGCCACATCTCAGGCCTGAACGGCCTTATCCTCGGTTTCGCTGAAGAGCGCGGCATCGAGGCTGCCTGTCTTTTGGCGACCATGCCGCAATACGCCATAAGCCTGCCGAACCCGAAAGCGTCCCGCGCCATAATAGAGGCGCTGCAGAAGATATTGAACTTCAAGGTGAATCTTCAGGAGATGGATGAGTACGTCAAGGACATGGACGAGAAGATGTCTCTCATCGAGGATAAGGTGAAGGATGTCTTTACGATAGAGAAGGAAGAGCCTGAATCTTTACCGGCAGAGAAGAAGGTGCCGGGCTACATCATGGAGAAGATCGAGAAGCTATTCCGCGAAGCGAAGATTGATAGGTCAAAGGCGATAGTGCTGAAGAAAGAGCTCGACCGGTGGGACCTGTATAAGCTGTACGAAGACAGGTTCCTCGATCTTTTTAAGGAGAACCAATAGAGATGAGGCGCAATGTAGTTTTAAAGAGCCTGCTCATAGCGGCGGCCCTGTTTATCGTGGCCGCCTCAGCAGCGTTATTTTTTTACCGGCTCTCGATCCTCGAGTATACTGCCGAAACGGTCATCCGCAACGTCCTGCCCGATTACGTCAGCGTGGACAGGATATCTTTCGATCTCAAGGTCTCCAGGGTTTCCGTTAAAGGCTTCCACGTCGCCAACCCGCCCGGCTTCTCGTCCGATAGCCTGTTAGAGATAGGGGAGATGACTTGCAGGTATGGGATGCGGGGTAAGAGTATCCTGGATGGCATTGAGATAGTCGATCCTGTCTTTAAGAAGCCTGTATTATATATAGAGAGGCGCTCTGACGGAGCCTTGAACCTGAATGAGATGCCGGTGCTGCTCTCAAAAGGGCAGGGGGGAGGCCATTCCGAGGTCAAACCCGCCACGGTAAAGGCCGTCAGGGAGGAGGCCAAGGCGAAAGGCATAGCTGCCGGCCGCGCCTACGGCACCGCGACCATGGTAGGCAATAAGAAGGTCTCCGATATCATAAAACTTCCGGAAATCTATGGCATAAAGAACGGCAAGGTCGTATTTAGTGACAATGCCGTATACGGAGGCCCGCGCGAGATCGTCTTTGACGGCATCGACGGCCAGGTATCGCTTAAACTTAACGATGCTTACACGCAGGTCCTTCGCGCTGCATCTGCCGGAGAAGGTTTCTTAAATAACCGCAAAAGCGAGACCGTGCGATGGGTGATCGAATTCAATCCTACCGCGCCGAAGCTTACGATGTCGAACAGGTTCGAGGTTTCCGGCGTTGATATAAAGCCTTTCGAACCGTACTATGACAGGTATTCTCCGCTCGTCTTCAAAAGCGGCAGGTTCTCAGGCACGCTCATATTCGACTTCGATAACGGCAATATAGGCTCTACTAACGAGGTCCACCTGTCGGACCTGGCTTTCTCGATCAAGCCGGGCCAGGAAGACCGCGAGTTCTGGGGCACGACCGTGCCCGACCTGGCCAGATACTTTACAACCGCTTCAGGGGACGTCGTATTCGATTTTAAGATAAAAGGGGATATGGCCAACCCGCATTTCTACCTCGGGCCGATCTCCAAGAGGGCGCTCACATCCATGGTCGTCGACAAAGTCTCTGAAGCGCTCGCCGCAGCGGCCAAGGCCTCCCAGTCCTCTGAAGGCCAGGGATCCGGGGAGAAAGACGGTACTTCGGAGGCGAAGGCCATCGCCAACGCGATCAAGCTCATAATGCAGAAGAAAAAATAGATACTATAATATGGAACGGCTCGAGAAAAATTTCCTGTGGTTATCGGCTGCCAATATAGTCGGCAGCTTTTTTGCTGCAGCGCTCGTTATATACCTTGCCAGGGTGCTCGAGGCCGAATATTTCGGTTATTTCTCTTACGCGACCGCCTTCGTCTTTTATCTATTCAATTTTGTCGATCTCGGCCTGACGACCTACGGCATCAGGGAGGTCGCGAAAGACCACTCAACAGCCGGAGAGTACGTTTCAAATATAGTCTCATTCAAGCTCATGGTAGCCGGTATCCTCTTCGTGCTCTTCCTAGTGCTATCCTTATTAACCGCCCAACCGCTTGTCCTCAAGCTGATAATGGCGGAAGCGGCCCTGATGCTCTTTGCATCGGCGCTCGCTACAGAGTGGGTCTTCCAGGGCATGGAGAAGATGTACATGGTCTTCATCTCTTTCACTGTAACGCCGTTCTTGCAGCTGGTATTGAGCCTCTTCTTCATCAAGGGGCCGCAGGATATATTGCGGGTCCCGCTGGTCACTTTTTTAGGTTCGCTGCCTATCGTCATAATCTTTCTCCGGCATCTCAGGTTCAGGTTCCGGATGTCCAATATAGATCTTAATAAGATAAAGCTTTACCTCTCCAGCTCCATAGTCATCTGGGCGATATCGGTCTTTGCACAGGCCTATAACGGCCTGGATATCGTAATACTTGGTTTTTTCAGGGCGCCTGCCGAGATCGGCTCTTTTACGGTTGCGCGCAGGATCACGGGCGGCATAGCTATCCTCATGATACTTCTTGCCAACGCTCTCCTGCCGCGCCTTTCATGCACGTTCACGAGCGACATAGCCCAGTTCAGGCGCGCTACAGCCAAATTCCTGCGCATATCGATCTTTATGATAATCCTCGTCTTCGTGCCTCTAGTGCTCTTCAGCGGCCAGATCATATCCCTGACCGTTGGCAGCGAATACCTTTCAGCGAGCGTGCCTCTCAAGATCATGACCTGCGCGCTCGTCCTGGTAATGTTCAACCTGCCGTTTTCCACAGGCCTCATAGCCGCCTGTTACGAGAAAGATGTCCTGAAGCAGGCCTTTGCGAGCGCGAGCTTAAGCGTAATTTTAAATTTTATTCTTATGCCAAAGTATGGTATGATTGGAGCGTCTGTATCGTTTTTTATGGCGGAATCATTGGCGCTTATCTGGATCTTGGTGATCTATCATAAGAGGATCCGCCTTTTAAGGCCAGCGTAAATGCAGTTGTAAACAGGAGGAAGCGATGGTAGAGAGAAGTGAATTTAAAGGGAAACCGGTACTTATAATAAGAAGGTCCGAAGACGACAAATATCCGTTCACTTTCGGCATGAGCAAGGCCAGGCTCATCCTGGAGAACCTGGAAGAGATAAAGAGGTTCGTTGAGGATAATAGCAAGACAGAGGGCGATTAGCGTTAAAAAGGCCGGTTGTGGCGGGCAATTTTAAGGGCTTTTTCTACAGGTCTCTATTTTTCCTGGGTTGGCTGTTATCTCCTCTGACCTTTTGGAACGATGCCTTTATCAATATACCGCTTGCTTACCTATGCGCCAGTCTGTTTTACAGGCTGGCGCATTTTGACTTCCTTTTCATGACCCTGGTCTTTTACTGGCTCAGTAACATACTGGGTATCGCCCTGATGTATATTAGCGGCAAGGCGATCGCAAGGGAAGAGGGGTACTGGAAAAACGCGCTCTTAAAGACGATCCTCACGATCCTTATATATAGTATCGTCTTGGTTCTTCTCAACAACTTCGGCATCCTGAAACCGATCCGGCTTCCGGTCGAATAGGTAGCCGTCTCTTATCGGCAGGTTCTTTTTATAGCCGGATTAATAATGAGTAAATACTCATAAAACAACCTGTGGACAGGATTCTTAAAATAGGTATTTAAATTATATGGCGACGACGAAGCGCCCCGGAATATCGGCCAAAAAGGGCCGGCCAAGGAAGGTCCGGATCATACGGAACGATCCGCATACACGGCAATTCAGCCCAAGGGGCAGGCGCGGAAGGCCCGGCTGCAGGGAGCTGAAATTCGAGGAACTCGAGGCCATAAGGCTGGCCGATTTCATGTGCCTGAACCAGCGTGAAGCAGCAGCCTTTATGAGGGTAAGCCAGCAGACGTTTTCAAGGGTTTTAAGGCATGGCCGTAGATGCCTGGCAGAAGCTCTTATAAAGGGTGAAATAATAAAGGTCCAGGGGGGAGACTTTAAGCTTGAAAAGGTCGCTTAAAACGAAGATGTTTTTACTGATATTATTACTTATACTGGCAGGAGTATTGAGCGGCTGCGCCTCGATCCCGATACCGAATGCGATCCCGATCCCAAATCCGTTCCTGCTGATGGGACTGCTGTAGAACCCGCCATAAAACAGAATACCTATACTAAGATGGTTCTATAAACGTCTGAAGTTAACATTGACACTTCATACGTCTTGTGATATGTTTATAATATGGCCAGAGATCTAAGAATAAGGTTAGTTAAAGAGGAATTACGCAGGCTATATCTCGATGAGAAAAAATCCCTCGAAGATATAGCGCGGTTATATGGGGCATCCAGAGTTGCCGTCTGGAAGTATTGTAATGCTGAGGGCTTGACTAGGCGCACCAGGTCGGATGCCAGGTTGGAAGCTCAGAAAAAAGGCAAAGTTCCGCAGGCTTTCTTTAACATAAATGAGCGTTTTTTTAGCACCTGGTCTTCGGAAATGGCCTATGTTTTGGGATTGATAGCCACTGACGGATGTGTTTCTAAGTCCGGCACCGTATCGCTCTGTATTAACGATAAGGATATATTGGAAACAGTAAAAAGGGCCATGGATTCTGAGCACAATGTATCCCCATCCAGATATCAAGAGAAGTTGTATTGTTTTCACTTTGCCAGGCCACGACTGGTTAAAGATCTGGCTGCGCTCGGTATCCTTCCCAGGAAAAGTCTGAACATCATGTTTCCAGCGGTTCCGAATGCTTTTTTGAGAGACTTTATAAGGGGGGTATTTGACGGTGACGGTTCTGTATACTTTGAAAAAAGGAGCGCGCGGTATCCTTTACGGGCTACGTTTGTCAGTAGTTCGGAAAAGTTTATAGAGAAACTGGAGATCGCACTTCAGCAATTGGGATTGCCCAGGCGGGTAATTCACAGGCAGGCCACAAAGAACGGCACGCACTTTAAGATCCGATATAGTCATAAAGACAGCGGAAAATTATTTAAAGCTATGTATTATGATGCCATGAATTGCTTATTTCTGGAGCGCAAGCATAGGAAGTTTTTGGCCGGTTTTGAGCAGGAAAGGAGCTGATTGTAATGGGAAATGACCTGGACTCCTGGAAAGAGATGCATAAGTTTTACATGTATAACGACTATCTAACCAAAGATCTGGCAGCATATTTGAAAGTCTCACCCAGAACGATCCAAAGGTGGCTAAAAGGAAAGGCGTGTCCTAACCCGAAAAAGCTTGATCTTATTAAGAAGTATCTGCAGGAAAACTCAAAAAAAGCTACATCAGAAGAGTAGAATCAAAATCCCCGATATTAATAAGCGGCCTAAAGACGATCAGATTGTTCTATGCTTGAATGTCGCACTTATTCTTATAATATATCTTATGTTAACTAGCCAATAGGAAAGCAATAGATATAACATCCTGCTCCTCAATATGTTATGTAAATGAGCCGACTTCCTGTTGATAACCATATTTCCCTATCAGGATATTGCGGCTTTGACGCCATGGCTTAAATAACGGACTTTAATTGCGCAGGTTTAATTGTGTGGCGCGGGTTTGGTATTGGGATTAAAGGCGGCGCTGATAGCGCCTGTTTTGGGCTTGCAGGGGCTCTTTTAGGCTGTCTTTGCAACCTCTATGAGGTCTATCCTGAATTCACTGGAATTAACGATGGTAAGGTCTTTACTGTGGCATTCCGGGCATAAGAACGTCGGCTTATCGACTGTGAAGCTCTTCTGGCAGGATGCACATTTCATGCCCAATTTGAGGGCCTTTATATTCAGGGTAATCCGCTCAAGGGGTGTGCCTTTTACCAGTGCCGCAAAGGTCTCTTTCAGGGTCTCCGGCTTGACATGGCTTAAGGGGCTTAAAGAGGCGCTAACAGAAGCGATCCTGGTGCCCTGGTCGAGGCTTTTTATCCTCTCGTTTACGGCGCTTATTATCTCTTTGGCGAACGTCAGATCGTGCATCTGGAGCTCCTGGTAAATGCCTATTTGCCGGCAGTAACGCCTATCTTTGAATGAAGTCGCTCATATCCTCAGGACAAGCTTTATAAGGGTGACTATGGTCTTCTGGACGAACATTATAACCGGGTTGAGGAACCCTGTAAATAACAATCCGAGTAGTATTAAAAGGCCGTATGGTTCAAGCCTTAGAAGGGCTGCCTGGCCGCTTTCCGGCAGTATTCCAAGGAGTATTCTTGAGCCGTCCAGAGGCGGTATGGGTATAAGGTTGAGGGCGCCGAGCATGATGTTGATCTTTGCTATGACCAGTATTATCGAGGTGGCCAGCGGGTGGGAATTTATTGCCATGAACTGCAGCGATAATATAGCCAGTGTTGCTATGATGATATTCGCGAGGCAGCCTGCCAGGGATATACAGACCAGGCCGAGCCTGAAATGCCTTATCTTGGAATAGTCTATAGGGACAGGCCGCGCCCATCCGAATCCAACTATGAACAGCGCGAGCGTGCCTATGGGGTCGAGGTGCCTGAGAGGATTCAGCGAAAGCCTGCCTGAAGATCTGGCTGTATCATCCCCGAAAAGGGATGCTACCCAGCCGTGCGCTATCTCGTGGATTATGATCGAGTACAGGAGCGGTATGGCAAGGATCAGGAAGGCTGCCGGGTCTTTGAGTAATAGTGCCATTAGCCCCATAAAGCGCCCCCTACCTCTCCTTCCCCTCTCTCCTACTTCTTCGTATATTTATTGAGCACCTTCAATACGCCATCAGCGGCTTTTGGCATATGGGCCTCGCCCCTGATAAGGATCTCTTTTGCCGACAGGCTCTTTCCGTATATGGTTTCATCAGCTTCCCAGTGCTCGGTTATGATGGCGCCCTCCAGTTTCGCGCCGGCGAATAGGCCCCGGCTTCTGGAGTATGAGAGTATGCCGCTCTTCAGTTGCAGGTCGATCGACGCCTCGGCAGCCCTGCCCACAGGCCCTGCAGCGACAGCCGCGTCAGCGCCCAGCTTGAACTTGCCGCCCAATATCCCGTCAACGCCTCTTTTGCTCATGATCAGGAGGACGAAGTCTGTGGCCTGGCCGCCTATCTGCCAGCCGAAACTGCCGCCCGCTATGGTGAATACCGCAGGAGGCGACCACTTTCCGGTATTCGGATCCCGCGCCATGATGATGCCCTGGCCGTATTTGCCGCCTATTATGAAGCCGCCGGATACGGTGTTAGGGAATATGGCGATCGCCTGGCAACTTCTCATTAGGTCTTCTGGGATACCCTGGTCCGGCATCTGCTGTATATCGCCGAGCACCCAACCCGCTTCTTCTATCAGGTTGGTCCACTTGTTCTCGGCGCATGCACCGGCCGCCGGAAATAGAAACGATGCCAGTATCACTGCGCCCAAAGCCACTGCCAAATATCTCTTCATCTCTCCCCCTTATTTTGATTTAATAGCGATTATCTTTACAAAATCTGCTGCATCCTCTATCTTGTCGGTGACGCCCTCCAGATACTCGGCTAGATTGTATGTCAGCATCAGGATAGCCGGTTCCGGCTTCGCGTGAAGGATCGCCTCGATCAGGGCCTTCTTCTGGTCATCCGCCTCATGTTCGAAGCGGTCCACCTCCGCGCAATTTTCGAGGGCTCTTTTCAGGTCATTAATGGCGACCGCGTTGATGCTCTCTTTAAGCTTGGAGATCGAATTTACTATCAGGTCTGTCGCCAGGGCAATGTTACTTAATATGTTTTCGGGAAGCTTCCCTTCGATGAAGGCCAGCAGACGGGCTGAGCTGTTGGTCCAGTCCGCTATCTTATCCAATGTGTTGACGAAATGCATAAGGTCTTCCCGGTCCGGGGGCAGGAGTATCCCCTTAGCAAGCTCCTCGACCATCTTCGCCTTCAATAGATCCGCCCTGTGCTCGCTCTCCCTGACGTTCGATATGGCCGCCATCTTGGCCTGCAGGTCGCCTTTTATGAAGGCGTTGACCGCCTCGGCGAAATAGGAGACCGTCTTGCACGTCTCCTCGACGTGTTTTTGAGCGTCTTTCAGGATAGACTGCTCCTCGGCCATGCCAAGCCACCCGAGGATGTTCCGTATCTCTTTCATAGTTACCCCCTTATTGTATTTTTAAAAAGACCGAAGCGCTTTTCAGGACTATAAAGCTTATTATTCCCGATATAAAAGGCGTCGCCAGCCAACATAGCGCCATCTCCTTCATTATATCCAGGTTCAATACTTTCACTCCCCTTACCAGGCCCACCCCGACGATCGCCCCCACTATAGAGTGGCTTGTCGAGACGGGTATGCCGAACACTGTGTAGATGTGGACGTTCACGGCGCTGGCAAGCTGCGCGGCGAACGCCATGATAGGCAAGAGGTTCGTTATCTCCGAGCCTATCGTCTCTATGACCTTGTATCCCCACGTGACTATGCCGAGGACTATTGCAAGGCCGCCTATCAGCACGCTTATTTTCGGAGAGAGTATGCCCGCGCCTACGATGATGCCGGTGGCGTTGGCTACGTCATTCGCGCCCCACGTATAAGCGACATAACAGCCGCTTGCGACGACCAGGGAGGTCATGACCGCCCTGAGGCGATTTTCCGGAACGATCCTGGGGATGAGCCATTTAAAGGCAATATAGAACAGGTATCCAAGGACCGCTGCGCCCAATGGAGTAAGTATCCAGCAGATGAATATATCGCCGAGGACCTTCAGTTTGACAGGAGCGGATACCGCAAAGCCGGCTCCTGCGACCGCGCCGACGATAGAATGGCTGGTCGAGATCGGCATCTTCCAATACGTCGCCAGGACCACCCATGCGCAGGCAGAAAAGCAGGCCACCAGCGCTATGTATGTTGCAAGAGATCTGTCCAGTCTGTCCATCGGTACTATACCCTTACCGATGGTCTTTACGACATGCGCACCTTGCAGGAACGCCCCGAGGAATCCGAATACTGCTATGAGCAGTATGGCCTGCCTGAGGGTGATGACCTTTGAGCCGACGGCGGTCCCGAGCGAGTTGGCGGCGTCGTTTGCGCCTATTGACCATCCGACCGCGAGGCCCATCAATATCGTCAGCGGTATTAATAATATATGCATTAAGACTGTGGTTTATTTACCATGCTGTTAAGCTGCGATCGAAAATTACGTTTCAATTATATGTTCAGCGGCACGGCGTGTCAAGGAGATAAAGATGCGCGGCATCGATAGACCCTTGTCTTTGCCGGTTCTTATGATATAATTGTCTTAATAAAGAAGGAAGGTATATGAAAAAAGTCATTGCGCTCATCTTAGGCGGCGGCCAGGGCAAGAGGCTATTCCCTCTCACGCTGTATCGTTCCAAACCGGCTGTTCCGATAGGCGGTAAATACCGGCTTATAGACATACCTATATCGAACTGCCTCCACTCGGGCATAAAGGATATATACGTCCTCACGCAGTTCAATTCCGAGTCGCTCAATAACCATATAAATAACACCTACAGGTTCGACTATTTTTCCAGGGCCTTCGTGCGCATCCTCGCAGCCGAGCAGACGGTCGATAACACCAACTGGTTCCAGGGCACCGCCGATGCCGTGAGGAGGAATATATTCCACCTGGACCTTGCGGGCGACGAGACGATCCTGATCCTCTCCGGAGACCATCTATATAACATGGACTACCGAAGGCTCATGGGTTTTCACAAAAGCCACGGTGGTGATTTTACCGTTTCAGTGGTGCCGATAAAGCCGTCAGAGGCGAGCGAATTTGGCATATTGCGGCTGAACGCGCACGACAGGATCATCGGATTCAAGGAGAAGCCCAGGACCACAGCAGAGCTTAAGGGCTATAGTTTCAGGGGAGGCGTACACGGAATCAGCCTCCTTAAGGGCGCGCATTGCCTCGCCTCCATGGGCGTCTACGTATTCAACGCCAAGACGCTCATCAAGGTGCTGGAAGGCAAAGACGCGGACTTCGGCAAGGAGATCATCCCCCATTCTATAAAGAACTTCAAAGGCGTCGGCTTCGTCTACGACGGCTATTGGCGCGACATAGGGACGATAAAGTCTTTCTACGACGTGAACATGAGCCTTGCCGCAAGCTCGCCGTACCTCTCTTTCTTCTATGAAGGGGATCTCTTCACCAGGCCGCGTTTCCTGCCTGCCGCGCGGATATCACGCTGCAAGGTCGGAAAGTCCCTTATAGCCGAAGGGTCTATCATCACTGATGCCGAGATAAGCGATTCCATCGTGGGCTTGAGGTCGATCGTCGGCAGGAAATGCAAGATCTCGAGGGCCGTGTTGATGGGCGCCGATTATTACGAGAAGGCCGACTCGCCGGCGCCCGTAAAGATAGGCATAGGTGACGGCTCTGAGGTGGACAAGGCCATCGTTGACAAGAACGCCAGGATCGGCAAGGATGTCGTCATCAAAAATTCTAGGGGTTTGAGGAATTACGACGGCGAGAACTATTTTATACGCGATGGCATCGTTATAATACCGAAGAACGCCGTCATAAAGAACGGGACGAGGATCTAGAAGCCTCCCTTATTGCGCTTAAAACCTTTCCCTGGCAGCTCCCCCTTCTCTCCAGCGTCTTCCTGATCTTATCGATCGTGGCTAGCTTATCGAGGGCCCAAAGAGGCGCTATGTGAGTCTCCCTCTCACCCTCCCCTGTCATTCGCTGGATAACGATATCCGGCGACAGGTTCTCGAGAAAGTCGCAGACGAGTTCCGCGTATTCAGCCTGTTCCAGAAGCCGCACCTTCCCTTCGTTGTAGAGTCCTTCAAGGGCGCTCCCTTTCAATACATGCAATAGGTGGATCTTAACGCCGTCTGCCTTTATCTCCGAGATTTTCCTTGCTGTCGCTATCATGTCGGCGCGCGTCTCGCCCGGCAGGCCGAGTATAACGTGGACGCACACAGGGATGCCGGATCTCTTTGTGAGGTCGAAGGCGGAGAGAAAAGCCTCAAAGGTGTGCCCCCTCTTTATGGCCTCCAGCGTCTTGTCGTGCATCGACTGCATGCCGTACTCCAGCCAGACGTCGTATCTGGCTTTGTATGAGGCTATGAGATCCAGCTTCTCCCGGTCTATGCAGTCGGGCCGCGTGCCGATGGATATGCCTACGACCTCTTTGAAAGGCAGGACGAGGTCATAAACGGCTTTGAGCTTTTGAGTCGGCGCGTAAGTGTTGGTGAACGCCTGGAAGTAAGCTATGAATTTGGAGGCACAGTATCTTCCTTTAAGATATTCTATCCTGGAGGAGAGCTGCTTCTCGATCGGATCCTTGGGATCCGCGTAAGAAGACCTCGAACCATCGGCGTTGCAGTAGATGCAGCCGCCGGAGCCTTTTGTGCCGTCACGGTTCGGGCAGGAGAAACCGGCGTCGAGTCCGATGCGGTAGACCTTGCAGCCGTATCTTTGTTTAAGGTAAGAATTGTAATCGTTATATAGGTTCATGGTGTTAGCGTATAGTTTAGCGCTCTCTTCTCGCCTTCTCCAAATAGACCATGAGTATCGATATTGCTGCCGGGGTGACCCCCGATATCCTTGCCGCCTGCCCGAGATTGAGCGGTTGTATCTTTGAAAGCTTCTCTTTTACCTCTGAAGAGAGGCAGTGTATAACCTCGTAGTCTATATCGGCAGGTATCCGTATTCTTTCGATCTTCTCGAGCCTGGCTATCTCGTTGAGCTGCCGCTTGATGAATCCTTCATATTTGATCTCTATCTCCACCTCTTTCATCTCCTCCTCGGAGAGGAGGGCTGACTCGTCGGCTGGTACGGCATTGCGGTAAGAGACACCCGGCCGCCTTAGTATCTTCTCGTATTTGGAACTCTTCAAGCGCCTTATCTCAGAGCCCACCTTTTCCCTCTTTTTGCTTATGCCTGCGAAGATCTCATCGTTTATGAGCCCTATTTCATGCCCTATGGGACTGAGCCGGAGGTCGGCGTTGTCTTCCCGCAGCAGCAGCCTGTATTCAACTCTGGAAGTGAACATGCGGTAAGGCTCGCTCGTCCCTTTCGTTACAAGGTCATCTATCAGGACCCCTATGTAGCCTTGAGAGCGGCCAAGGACCATAGGGCTTCTGCCTTTGGCCTTAAGGGCGGCGTTTATTCCGGCCATCAGCCCGAGGCTTGCAGCCTCTTCGTAGCCGGTAGTCCCATTTATCTGGCCAGCCAGGTATAGCCCGGAGATATCCTTTGCCTCCAGGGTTGGAGCAAGCTGGGTCGGGTCAGCATAGTCGTATTCTATGCCGTAGCCGGGCCGCACTAACCTTGCTCTTTCCAGGCCCTCGATAGAGTTGACCAGCTTCTCCTGGATGTCCACGGGCAGGCTTGTCGAAATGCCGTTCGGGTAGTATTCGTTCGTATTCAGGCCCTCCGGCTCCAGGAATATGTGGTGCCTGTCGCGGTCCGGAAACCGGTGTATCTTATCCTCGATAGACGGACAGTACCGAACGCCGGTCCCTTTTATCACGCCGGTGAATAGCGGCGAACGGTCCAGCCCCGACCTTATGATCTCGTGGGTTTTTTTATTGGTGTAGGTTATATAGCAAGGAAGCTGCTCTCGCGTTATCCTTTTGGTCTGGAACGAGAAAGGCGTTATACTAGCGTCCCCGTGCTGGACGGCCAGTTTTTCAAAGTCTATCGTCTTACCGTCAAGCCTTGCGCAGGTACCGGTCTTGAGCCGCCCCATCTTAAGGCCCAGGCCTTTCAGGGTTTTCGACAGCCCCTCTGAAGGCCTCTCCCCCATCCTCCCCCCCGTCCAATTCTCAAGCCCTATATGGATAAGGCCGTTCAGGAATGTGCCGGGAGTTATTATTACGCAGGGAGCATGATAGGCCTCATTCAGGCCTGTCCGCACGCCTTTGACCATGCTGCCTTTGACGATGATCTCCTCGACCATCCCCTCACGGATCTCCAGGTCCGGCTGAGAGCCGACCACGGATCTCATGTAAAGGCAGTATGCCTGCCTGTCTATCTGGGCCCTCGTGGACTGTACCGCAGGCCCTTTCTTGGTGTTGAGCACCCTGAACTGTATGGCTGTAGCATCAGCGGCCTTTGCCATCTGGCCGCCAAGGGCATCTACCTCCTTCACCAACTGCCCCTTGGCAAGCCCTCCGATGGCCGGATTGCAGGAGATGAACCCTATGGTGTCGGCGTTCATGGTCAACAGGAGGGTCTTACAGCCCATCCTTGCTGCAGCCAGGCCAGCCTCACAGCCGGCATGCCCGCCCCCCACCACAATCACGTCATATATATCGCTCATAAGCCCTATTATATCATATATATTGTTATAGTAAGAAGAAGCGATTTGCCTCTTGATTTTTGCCAAAAATCAGGTATACTATATATGGATGACAACAGCCTAGAGTGACCCGTTCTCGGGCCTTAGGTACTAGTTACCTGAAATGCGCTGTTGCCATCCTTTTTTTATGTGCTAAAAATAAAAAACCCCCGCAAAATTACGGGGGTTTTTGCTTATATCGGCGCTTCTTTAGCAGTTCTCTCTTCTGAGGGGAGCCAGGGATAGCATTATCTGGACCGATTTCAGGGTTTCGTTAAGGTCCAGCGGCTTTGACAGATAGAAGTCTGCCTGGAAGTCATAGCCTTTCAATACGCTGGCAGGCTCGGCCAGCGCGCTTACTATGATTATCGGCACCCATTTTCGCGATACCCTCACCTCTTTCAGGAATTGAAAACCGTCCTTCCGGGGCATCTTTATATCGCAAATGACCAGGTCCGGCTTCTCTGTGTCGAACTTCTTAAGGCCTTCCTCGCCGTCTGACGCCGTTGCCACGGCGTAACCGCGCTGGGAGAGGAAGCCGGAAAGCAGGTCCAGCATCTCTTTTTCATCATCGATTATCAGTATCTTCTGCATGAGCGCCGCCTATTTTCTGTAAAATTTGTTTACGGCCGAGACGACCTCGTCCGGCGTATCAACGATCGTGAAGAGGCTAAGATCCGACTTTTCTATCATATTGTTGGATAAGAGCGTGTTCTTCACCCATCCGTTCAGGTCTTTCCAGAATTCGCGCCCTACCAAGATGACCGGAAACGGCTCTATCCTCTTGGTCTGCACCAGAGTGATGGCCTCGAACATCTCATCGAGCGTACCGAAACCTCCCGGGAAAGCGACAAAGGCTTTCGAATACTTCACGAACATGACCTTCCTGCAGAAGAAGTACTTGAACTCCAGGAGCCGCGTCACGAACTTGTTCGGTTTCTGAAGCGTCGGGATGAGTATATTGAGGCCGATCGACTCGCCGCCTCCTCTTTTGGCGCCTTTATTCGCGGCCTCCATGATGCCGGGGCCAGCGCCGGTGATGACGGCGTAGCCGTTCTTTACGAGCTTGAACGCCGTCTCTTCGGCTATCTTATAGTATTTGTCGGAAGGTTTGGACTTCGCGGAGCCGAATATCGATATTGCGTCCGATACGTCCGAGAGCTCCTCGAAACCGTCGACGAACTCGCTCATGATGCGGAATATGCGCCATGGGTCTTCTTTAGTAAAATCGCCTTTTAGCGTGGGCATCCTTTAACCTCCGTGATCGGGTCTTTTTGCAGGATAAGTTCCTTGCTGAAACCTTTCAGGATCCTGTATGTCATAAAGTATCCGAATGTGTTTATAGGGTTGGTTATCTGGTCTAATATGATGTGCTGCGTCATGCCTATTGCCACCGCCTTCCATATATTAGAAAGAGAGAAGGCATATATGGCGATCCATAGTATGATTACGAGTTCGTATGAGTGGAGCAGCAGATAGAGTTTCTTGAACCTGATCCTGAGGCATGCGCAATAGATCCTCTTTATGCTGAGCGTGAACCTGTGGCCGGCGTAGAAGTCGATGAGGTGGTCGAGATCTATTAAGACACCTGTCATGAAAGATGCTGCGGCGCAGCCGAAGGATTTGAAGCCGATCCAGACGAAAGCGCTGATGATGCCAGATGTGACTACGTGCGCTATTGGCCTCACTCGGCGCCTTATTGGAGATTTATGATGGAGTCGAACGTGCCGAACGAGTTCTGCTCGCGCTCGTTATTCTGCGCGTCGAGCGTCCACTCGCCGTCTACGACAAACTTATATTTATACCGACCGGGATTAAGGCCAAGTCTCTTCTCCCACTGCCCGCCATCAAGCCTCGAGAGGCGGGATTCGTCATTCATCTTCCAGTGGTTGAAGTCGCCTACGAGGTATATATCCCGGGCGTTCGGCGCCGCTATGTTGAAGCGTGCCTCCTTCTGCGCCGTAGGCGCGCCTATCCCAGCAGCCTGACCTTCTGGTGGTATCGGGCCTGTGGAGTCGGCGACTGGCGTACCGGCCGGCGCGGCTGCGGTCGCAGCGGTCTCAGGCGCTGCCAAGGCGGTCTGAGTCAGGACCTGCACCGAAGGTGCGGTCGCAGCAGTTTGACTCAGGACCTGCTCGAACTCAAGCGCGCCGTCCGCCCTTAGCAGCTCGCGGCCGAGCGAAAGGTAGTCTGCGGCGCCGATCGAATCTTTGGCCAGCTGGATGACTGGGACGCCCTTTGCGGCAGCCTTCTTCAGGTCGACGTTCAACCTGATGATGGTCGTGAGCATCTGGTTCCTGAAGAATATGCTTATCTCGTCGAACATCGTCTGGGAATATTTTGTCCTTCTGTCGAAGAGGGTCGCCAGCGCGTTCACCTGAGGAGCGTGATGTATCTTTATCTTGATCAGTTCAAGCATGCCGAGGAGCTTACCCACTCCCATCAGGGAGAAGGCGCTCATGTCGATAGGGACCAATATCTGGTCAGCAGCCCTCAAAGCATTGAATGTTAGGAAGCCGAGGCTCGGCGGGCAGTCTATGAGTATGTAGTGGTAATCGAGCTGGGTTGTCGATAGGACCTGATGGAGTTTAGATACTGCGTCTTCCTTGTCCTTGAGCTCCTGTTCCAGGGTGCTCAGGAGTATGTTCGAGGGGGCGACATCGAGATTCTCCGCGACCTTGACGATGCAGTCGCTGATAGGCCGTGTCTTTTCCGCGTTATCGGTCAGGACGTTATAGAGCGAGCGGTCCATGCTCTGGTTGCTTACGCCAAGGCCGAAACTCGCGTGGGCCTGCGGGTCGAGGTCGACCAGGAGCGTCCGTTTTCCCAATGCCGCAAACGCTCCAGCCAGATTTATCGCCGTGGTCGTCTTGCCGCAACCGCCCTTCTGATTCGCTATCGCGATCTTTTTCATTCCCCTCTCCTTTTGTTATAACTATATACTACAAAATTACATTTTACAAATATTTTTTTGCGAAATGCACGCCATTTTTAAATATGGCGAGCCCGTTAACAGGTTCTTTTGACCCTCCCCTTGTCCAGCACGGATGCTGGTAGCGGCTTATATGCCTTTCAGGATGCGGCATGAGGCCGAAGATGCGGCCGCTGGGGTCGCAAATGCCGGCTATGTTCTCGACGGAGCCGTTCGGGCAGTTCGGGTAGCCTGCCCTGCGGCCATTCTCATCGACGTATTCGAAGACGATGAGGCCTTCTTCTTTAAGCCGCTTAAGCACGCTCTTATCTTTTGGTATGAATTTCCCTTCCCCGTGCGCTACGGGCAGCTCTAGTATCTTATCTATGCCTTCGGTCCAGACGCATCTTTTCTTCTTTCCTGCGCTGCTTACTTTTTTAAGGCAGACCCAGCGGTCCTCGAATTTATCCGAATCGTTCAATGTCAGCGTGGCTTCGATCGTCTGGAAATCTCCCGAGAGGTTCGGCAGGAGCCCGGCCTTTACAAGTATCTGGAAGCCGTTGCATATCCCTATGATCAGCTTCCCGTCCCTGATGAAGCGCTGCAGCCCCTCCTCCAGCTTGAATTTGAGCTCGTTCGCGAGTATCTTGCCGCTTGCTATGTCGTCGCCGTACGTGAACCCGCCGGGTATCGCGAGGATCTGATATGCTGAAAGGTCCTTTTCTCTGCGGCCAAGTTCGTTTACATGGACGAGTTCCGGATGGGCGCCCGCTGTTTCAAAGGCAAACGCCGTCTCTTTATCGCAATTTGTTCCGGCTGTCCTTAAGACTATGACTTTGACCATTTATAGATCCTTGAACGGGCCCTGCCATGCGGCTTTCAGCCTGGCTGTATCGGTCTTGACTATCGGCCTTCCGGAGCGGTCGGTGATCTTGAATGTCTTGTCCTTGCGTACATGGCCTAGTTTCCAGACGGGAATGCCCTTCATCGCCTTCAGGAATCTCTTTTCGTCCGATACCTCTACGATAAAGCGCGTGTTCGATTCAGAGAATAGAAGCTTTTCTGCCGGAAGCGCCTCCTGCCCTGCCGGCATGGATGCCGCATCGAGCAGTATATCCATGCCCAATCCGCCGGCGAACGCCATCTCTGCCAGGCTCACCGCCATCCCGCCGTCAGAGCAGTCGTGGCAGGAAGCGACGAGCCCGTTTCCGATCGCCCCGGTCAATCTCTTCATGAGGCGCTTGCCGTAGGCCGGATCGACCCTCGGTACATCGTTGCCGACATAGCCCATCATCTTATAGTATTGAGAGCCGCCAAGCTCGTTATAGGTAAGGCCTGCTATGTATATTGCGTTGCCCGCCCTCTTAGCATCCATCGATACCGCTTTTGATATGTCATCCATGACGGCGATCGCCGAGATGAGGAGCGTCGGCGGTATCGATATCGTCTCTTTGCCGGTCGAGAATTCATTGTTCAGGCTGTCTTTTCCGGATATGAACGGAACACCATAGGCCTTTGCGATGTCATAGCAGGCATACGACGCCCGCACCAGGGCGCCGAGGCGATCCGGCTTATTGGTATTTCCCCAACAGAAGTTGTCTAGTATGGCGCACTTCTGTATATCGCCGCCTACAGATACGATCTGGCGGAGAGCCTCATCTATGACGCTAGCAGCCATCCAGTAAGGATCTATCTTTCCGTAGTCGGGATTTATGCCGCAACCGAGCACGATGCCTTTTTTGGAGCCTAGCACAGGCCGCGTGATGCAGGCATCCCCAGGCCCCTGGTTAGGACCCTGCAGCGGTTTAAGGACGCTTCCGCCCTGCACCTCGTGGTCGTACTGCCTGATGATCCACTCTTTGCTTGCGATGTTGAGAGTGGATAATAACTTTAAAAGGTCCTGCGTCAGGTTCGCCTTTCTATTGGCGGGCGGTTCTTTGAACTCGGGCTTCTTCCAGACGGCCTTTCTCTTGACCTGCGGCAGCCCGTCGTGCAGAAACTTCATATCCATGTCGCAGACCGGATGGTCGTTATAGAACAGCTTGAGCCTTCGGGTCTTCGTGAACTTGCCTATGACCGTCGCCTCCACGTTCTCGCGCTCGAAGACCTCTTTCAGCTTATCGATCTTCTCGGGGCCTACGGACAGGACCATCCTCTCCTGCGCCTCCGATATCCATATTTCGCTGTAACTCAATCCCTTGTATTTCAGAGGCACCTTTTCGAGCCAGACCTCTGCGCCCAACTCTTCGCCCATCTCTCCGACAGCGCTCGACAAACCGCCGGCCCCGCAATCTGTGATGGCGCTGTACAGTCCCTCGTCCCGCGCCCGGATGATCGTGTCGACCAGCTTCTTCTCCTGGATAGGATTGCCTATCTGCACCGCTGACCCGGAGAGCGTCTCGGATTCGTGGGTCAATTCACCCGATGAGAATGTCGCGCCGTGGATGCCGTCTCGCCCGGTCCTGCCCCCGACGACAACGATGAGGTCTCCCGGATATGACCGCTTTACGCATTTATTCTTAGGGAGGATCCCGACGTTGCCGCAGAAGACGAGCGGGTTGCCGACGAACCGGTCGTCGAAGAGAACGGCGCCGTTCGATGTCGGTATCCCCATGCGGTTTCCGTAGTCCCTGACGCCTGCCACGACGCCCTTCATCACCCTCTTAGGGTGTAACATGCCCTTCGGCAGCCTGTTGTAAGGGTAATCGGGCCTCGCAAAGCAGAATACGTCGGTGTTGATGATAGGTTTTGCGCCCAGCCCCGTGCCGAGCGGGTCCCGTATGCAGCCGCCGATGCCGGTCCCCGCGCCTCCATACGGCTCGAGGGCCGACGGGTGGTTATGCGTCTCGACCTTAAAACATATGTTGTTCTTTTCGTCGAACCTTATAACGCCGGAGTTGTCTTTGAAGACCGATACGCACCACGGTTTCTTAAGTTCGTCCGTCACCTTCATTACCGTCTTCTTCAGCAGGTTGTCTATGGTCTTGCCTTCAAATTCGATCAACCCCCTGAAGGTCTTATGCTTACAGTGCTCTGACCATGTCTGGGCGAGCGTCTCGAGCTCGCAGTCGGTGGGATTGCGGCCGAGCGACTTGAAATACTTTTTTATCGCGCGCATCTCGTCGAGGCTGAGGAAGAGGTGCCCGTCCTTAGAGACTTTTTTGAGCCTTTCGTCGTTGGCGTTCAAGATCTCGGCATGCTTTAATTCGAAACAATACGGCGGCGGTTCGGCGGGTATGGTCGACTCGCCCTTTACTATATACTGGATGACTTTGTTGTAGAGTATCTTGCCGGCTATCGAATGTATCTGGGCGTAGGATAGATTCCCTTTTATGAGGTACTTTTTGGCGGTCTTTACGGTCTGGGCGCTCAGGCCGAGGTCAGTAATCGCCTTCTTAGCGCTATCCTCGACCGGGTCCATGACGCCGGCGTTGTACGCGACCTCGACTACCTTATAAGGTCTTTCGTCGAAGGCGGTGCCGCGGTATGTGTAGTTTTGCGTGACCGGGTCTATGAGCAGGTGTTCGCATATCTTCCTTATGTCATGCTCGCTGACATTGCCCTCGATGAGATAGACCTGGACAGTCTTGACCTCTTTTATTCCTTTAAAACCGAGGTCCAGGATATCGTGCTTTACGCTTTGGCCTACCGCGTCGTAGTATCCCGGCTTTTCAGCGACCTCTATTCTCCAGATCATCACTCCCACTCTATCGTCGAAGGCGGTTTTGAGCTTATGTCGTAGGCGACCCTGTTTACGCCTTTGACCTCGTTTATTATCCTGTTCGATATCTTGCCCAGGACATCGTACGGTATCTTTGCCCAGTCTGCGGTCATGCCGTCTACGGAAGTGACGGCCCGTATCGCGACGACGTTCTCGTAGGTCCGCTCGTCGCCCATGACGCCCACAGACTTTATCGGCAGGAGCACCGCGAAGGCCTGCCATATCTTGTCGTAAAGGTTCTCTTTCTTCAGCGTGGAGATGAAACGGTCGTCGACCTCGCGCAGGATGTCGCAACGTTCCTCTGTAACGTCTCCCAGTATCCTGACGGCAAGGCCCGGACCAGGAAAAGGATGGCGGCCAAGTATCTCCCGCGGCATTCCGAGCTCCCTGCCCACCCTCCTCACCTCGTCCTTGAAAAGATACTTGAGCGGTTCTATCAGTTTCAGATGCATCTTCTCGGGCAGCCCGCCTACGTTGTGATGGGTCTTTATCGTCGCGCTCGGGCCTCCGAAGGCAGAACGGGATTCTATCAGGTCCGGATAGAGGGTGCCCTGGGCCAGGAATTTGACGCTGCCGATCTTTTTTGCCTCGCGATCGAAGACCTTGATGAAGGTGCGTCCTATTATCTTGCGCTTCTTCTCGGGGTCTATGACGCCCTTGAGCGCGGCCAGGAACTCCTTTGATGCGTCGACGCAGTGAAGGTTCATCTTGTAGTGCTTCTGGAAGACTTCGCGGACCAGTCTTGCCTCGTCCTTACGCAGGAGGCCGTTATCGACGAATATACAGGCGAGTCTGCGGCCTATAGCCCTATTGATGAGCCCTGCGGCCACCGATGAGTCTACGCCGCCGGACAAGCCCAGGATGACCTTATCCTTGCCGGCTGTCTTCCGGATCTCCGCGACCGTCTCGTTTATGAACGACCTCATCGACCAGTCGCCGCGGCAGCGGCAGATCTCTTTGACAAAGTTCTTCAGTATCGTCTTTCCGTATTCCGTGTGCGCCACTTCCGGATGGAACTGGACGCCGAAGAAATTCTTGCGGAAATCGGCGAAAGCGGCGATGTGGCTGTTTCGTGATAGCGCGACCCGGCTGAAACCCTTGGGCATCTTGCCAACCTTATCGCCATGGCTCATCCACGACGTGCTATTCTTGGGGACGTCCTTAAAGAGAAGCCTGTGGCTCGTCACCGTGAGTGTCGCCCTTCCGTATTCCCTGGAATGCGCCTTCTCGACTCTGCCGCCGAGTGTCTTCGCCATCAGCTGCATGCCGTAGCATATGCCGAGCACGGGTATGCCGAGAGAGAATATGCGGCTGTCGCAGGCCGGAGCGAATTTTGCGTAGACGCTTGCAGGCCCGCCGGAGAATATTATGCCCTTTATTTCTTCGGGGTTGATCGATGTGGCCTTGATGCTCGGAGGGACGATCTCGCAGAATACGTTGAGCTCCCTCACCGACCTAGCGATGAGCTGGTTATACTGCGAGCCGAAGTCTATTATAAGGATCTTTTCGCGCGACAGATCTCACCTCACATTATCTTCAAGCCGGCGCAGCGCGTCTTCTCGAGAGCCTTCTTAGAAGGCGGTTTGCATATCGTCGTAGGATAGTTCCCGGTGAAGCAGGCCGTACAGAAATCTTCCTTGGCCAGCAGCATGGAGCTGAGCATGCCGTCAAGGCTCAGGTACTTAAGGCTGTCCACCCCTATGAACTCCCGTATCTCGTCGATCGTTTTGTTGGCGGCGATCAGTTCCTTCCTGGTCGGAAAGTCTATGCCGTAGAAGCACGGCGATATGAGAGGAGGGCAGCTTACCCTCATGTGTATCTCGGAGGCGCCGGCATCCCGCAATGCCCTCACCCTGCCCTTCGACGTCGTCCCGCGGACTATCGAGTCCTCGACGATGACGATCCGTTTCCCCTTGATGGCGTCGCGGACAGGATTGAGTTTCACCTTGACCTTGAAGTCCCTTATGAGCTGGCTCGGCTGTATGAATGTCCTGCCTATGTAGTGGTTTCTTACGAATGCCATCTCCAGCGGCAGCTTCGACTCCTCGGCATAACCGAGCGCCGCGCAGGTGCCCGAATCCGGTATCGGCATGACGAAGTCGGCGCTCACAGGATGTTCCTTTGCGAGCGTCCTTCCGAGGTTCTTCCGCGCAAGATAAACACTCCTGGTGAAGATGTTCGAGTCAGGCCTTGCGAAGTAGATATATTCGAAGATGCAGAAAGCGCGCCTCTTCTCTTCCGGCTCCTTCAGGGACCTGAGGCCGTTCTTGTCTATTATGACGATCTCGCCCGGCTCGACGTCCCTGATATATGTCGCCTGGACCATATCGAGCGCGCACGTCTCGCTAGCCACGATGTAGCCGCCATCCAGCTTTCCTATGCAGAGCGGCCTGAAGCCGTGGGGGTCGCGTACGGCGTATATGGCGTCGTTTATCATGAGGACGAACGAGAACGCGCCCTCGAGGCGGCTCATTATAGGCAGCAGTTTTCCGGAGTAGTTGTTCTGGTGGTCTTTGACGAGCAGGTGTAGTAAGAGCTCCGAGTCCATCGTCGTCTGGAGTATCGATCCCGAGTCTTCGAGCTCATTGCGCAGCGCGACCGAATTTGTCAGATTGCCGTTGTGGGCTACCGCGATGGCCCCCTTCTTATGGCTGATGAGGAGCGGCTGGACGTTCTTTGCGGTGCTCGATCCCGTGGTCGAATAACGGACATGGCCGACTGCCAGATGTCCTTTGAGTTTCTTCAGGTTCTCGGCGTTGAAGACATTGCCGACCAGGCCCATCCCCTTCTGCTGGTATATCCTCTTCCTGTCGAAGGTCACGATGCCGGTCGATTCTTCACCGCGGTGCTGGAGCGCGTAGAGGGCCAGATACGCCAACTGGGAGGCGTTTTTGTTGCCGTATATTCCGACAACGCCGCAATACTCTTTCATAACCCCTTCTTTGCCTGCGACTTATCGAGGGTGCTATCTTATATTCTTATGATACTCCTGCAGCGACTTCACGGTTACCTTGGGCCTCTTTATCAGGTTCTCGATGCCGTTGACGGAGGCCTGGGCGCCCGAGATGGTCGTTATGAGCGGCACGTTGTAAAGTATGGCGTGCGAGCGTATCTTCATCTCGTCCTCTTTCGTGAACTTGCCTGACGGCGTGTTTATTATGAGGGCGACCTTGCCGTCCTTTATCAGGTCTATGATATTCGGCCTTCCTTCGAGCAGTTTCGGCAGGACATGGACGTCGATGTCGTTGTTCTTGAGGGCGTCCGCCGTACCAGATGTCGCCATGATCCTGAACCCTAGGTCCGCCAGTTTTTTAGCGACGAATACTACGTTGCGCTTATCCTGGTTCTTGACGCTTATGAAGACGCTCCCCTTCGTCGGGAGCTTCTGTCCGGCCGCGAGCTGGCTCTTGGCGTAAGCGGCGCCGAAAGTGGCGTCTATGCCCATGACCTCACCGGTCGATTTCATCTCGGGACCGAGGATCGCGTCGACGCCCGGGAACCGTATGAACGGGAAGACCGACTCTTTGACAGCTACGCAACCCGCCTTCTTCTCTTTCGTATATCCCAGCTCCTGGAGCGTCTTACCGAGCATGATCTTGGTGGCCAGTTTCGCGAGCGGGACGCCTATGACCTTAGAGACGAACGGGACCGTTCTGGATGCGCGCGGGTTGACCTCCAGCACGTATACGATATTGTTCTTTACGGCGTACTGGACGTTCATGAGGCCCTTCACGTTCAGTTCCTTCGCCATCGCGTAAGTGTTCTTCTTTATCGTTTCGATGATATCCTTGCCCAGCGTGTGGGGCGGCAGGACCATGGCGCTGTCGCCCGAATGGATGCCGGCCTCTTCTATATGTTCCAGTATGCCGCCGATGACGCATGTAGCGCCGTCAGCTATGGCGTCGACGTCCACCTCGATGGCGTCCTCGAGGAACTTGTCGACAAGGATAGGCTTCTCGGGCGATGCCTCGACCGCCTTCTCCATGTAGTCGGCGAGGCTCTTCTCGTCGTAGACGATCTCCATCGCCCGTCCGCCGAGGACGAACGAGGGCCTCACGACCACCGGGTACCCTATCCTGGCAGCGACGGCCCTTGCTTCATCGAAGGAGGTCGCGGTGCCGTTATCCGGCTGGATGAGCTTCAATTTCTTGATCATCTGCTGGAAGAGCTTCCTGTCCTCTGCGATGTCTATAGACTCAGGGCTCGTCCCCAGGATGCCCAGGCCAGCCTTTGCCAGCGCTCCCGAGATGTTTAACGGAGTCTGGCCGCCGAACTGGACGATGGCTCCTATGGGCTTCTCTATATCGACTATATTCATGACGTCCTCGACCGTGAGCGGCTCGAAGTATAGCTTGTCTGAGGTGTCGTAGTCTGTCGAGACCGTCTCGGGGTTGCAGTTTATCATGATCGATTCGTAGCCTTCCTCGCGCAGGGCGTAGGATGCGTGGCAGCAGCAGTAGTCGAACTCTATGCCCTGACCTATCCTGTTCGGCCCGCCGCCCAGGATGACGACCTTCTTCTTGTTCGAGGACGGGTTCGACTCGCATTTAGTCTCATAGGTCGAATAGTAGTAGGGCCGCTTGGCCTTGAACTCTCCGCCGCACGTGTCCACCTGTTTATATACCGCCTTTACATCGCTCTTCTTTCTATGCGATCTCACATTGTTCTCCGTTGAATTGATGAGGAAGGCGATCTGTATATCCGAAAAACCGTACTTCTTCGCCTTTAGAAGCACCTCGGCGGGTAGCCCTATCCCGTCACTTTTATTCTTATTCTTGTAACCCTTAAGCTCATCCTCGAGCTCTACGATCTCCCTCAGGTTATCTATGAACCAGCGGTCGATCCTGGATAGCTCATAGAGCTCATCATTTGTCATGCCGAGCTTTATTCCGTAACGTATGTAGAAGAGCCTGTCGTCGTTGGGTGTGCGTATCTTCTCCCGTATCTCGTTGACAAGGTCCGGCGTCGCGGTCTTCAGCTGGTCATCGGTGATCTTGTCCTTTCCGTCAGCGCCGAATCCGAAACGCCTGGACTCGGTAGATCGGATCCCCTTCTGTAGCGCCTCGCGGAAGTTCCTGCCGATAGACATCGCTTCGCCGACCGCCTTCATGGAGGTGTTCAGGACCCGCGGCGTGCCCGGGAATTTCTCAAATGTGAAACGGCAGATCTTGAAGACGCAGTAGTCGACAGTCGGCTCAAAGAAGGCCGTCGTCCTGCCTGTGACCTCGTTGAGGACCTCCGGCAATGTCAGGCCGATAGCTAATTTTGTCGCCACCCTGGCTATCGGGAAGCCTGTCGCCTTGGAGGCGAGCGCAGAGCTTCTGGAGAGCCTAGGATTGACCTCTATTATGACTATCTCGCCGTTGTCCGGGTTCTGCGCGAACTGGATGTTGGCGCCGCCGCCCGTTATGCCGATCTTCCGTATGATCTTCTTTGACAGGTTGACGAACCTCTTATACTCTTCGGTGGTGAGCGTCTGCGAGGGGGCGACGACGATCGAGTCGCCGGTGTGGACGCCCATCGGGTCGACGTTCTCCATGGAAGTTATCATGATGACATTGTCGACGCAATCCCTCATCACCTCGAACTCTATCTCTTTCCAGCCGAGCACTGACTGCTCCACGAGGATCTGGTGGACAGGGCTGATCTCGAGGCCCTTGTCCAGGAAGACCTCCAGCTCCTCCTTATTGTACGCGATGGAACCGCCCGAGCCGCCGAGCGTATAGGCCGGCCGCAGGATTAGCGGGAACCCTATGCCGAGGCCTATCTTCATGCCCTCTTCGACGTTCCTGGCTATGCCACTCTTCGGGACGCCTACGCCTATCTCGAGCATTGCCTTTTTGAAGAGGTCCCTGTCCTCGGCCCGCGATATGGCCTGGACATCAGCGCCGATCGACTCGACGCCGTACTTTTTCAACACGCCTGCTTTCATCAGGAAGTACGCCAGGTTCAGTCCGGTCTGGCCTCCGAGGGTCGGCAGTATCGCGTCAGGCCTCTCTTTTTTAATGATCTCCGTGACCGCCTCGACCGTGAGCGGCTCTATATAGGTCACATCCGCCATGTTCGGGTCGGTCATTATGGTGGCCGGGTTTGAATTGACGAGTATCGTGTAGTACCCCTCTTCCCTGAGAGCCTTGCAGGCCTGAGAGCCTGAATAGTCGAATTCGCACGCCTGCCCGATGATTATCGGGCCTGAACCTATCATCAATATCCTGCGCAAATCTTTACGCTTTGGCATAGTTCACCTCGCTGCATGAGTTTGTTCTCTTTTTTGGCCTGCCCGCTTTATGGGAACGCGCCATGGCAAGAAAACGCTTGAACGCGGCATTGACTTCATCGAAACCCGGGCTTGCCGGATAATACTGAGTGGAGAGGAACTTAAGTACCCGCGACTCCATCTCCTCAACGGTCTCGTCGTTTATATTGCGCAGCGTCACGCTGACGTCCCGGTTCTTTAAGGAGCCCTCATCAACTACGAACGAGTGGTTCTGGACCGTGATATCGCCTTTATACGAATCGCGTCCCTTGACCGGATAGTTGACGCCGTGGTGGCCGACCTTCATCTTCTTGAGTTTTGCTCCCAGAGCGAGGCCTATGGCCTGGTGGCCTGTGCCGATGCCCATCATCGGGACCTTGCCGAGAAGCTCTTTTATCGTCCCGGCGACCTGGGGCAGCGCCGTATCGTTCTCCGGCCCGCCTGATATGATGAGCCCGTTAGGCGCGGCCTCTAGGATGGCGCAGGCATCCGTATCGTACGGCAGCAGCCTTATATTGCATCCCAGGGTCTTGAGCTGGCTGATAAAACTGTTGATCATGCCGAGGTCGAGCACCGCTATGGTCGGAGCTGAAGAAGACGTCTTTATCTCGTGAGGCCTCTTTACCGATATCTCTTTGATGTAATCCCTCTTTTGGGTCTTCTTGTAGCTCGCTATCTTTCTGAGGAGGCTCTCTTTATTGAAGTCGCTGGTCGATATTATGCCGAGCATCTCGCCGTTATCCCGTATGCCGACCGCCAGAGTGCGCGTATCGACGTCGCTTATCGCCAGGATGCCTTCGCTCTTAAGGAAGTCGTTGAAGGAGCCTTCTGCCTGCCAGTTGGAGTATATCCGGGAAGCCTCCTTTATCACCAGCCCTGTCACCCAGTGCTTTTTAGATTCGTAGAACTTCTTCGCCACGCCGTAGTTGCCTATCAAAGGATATGTCAGGACCAGTATCTTTCCTGCATTTGCCGGGTCGGTGATCATCTCCTGGTAGCCGACCACCGCCGTATTGAGGACGACCTCGCCTATCCTTTCGCCGCTTACACCGATTGATACACCATTGAAGACGCTGCCGTCTTCCAGAACGATCATCGCTTTCATGCCATCCCCCCCTTAAAAATCGCCCTAAAAATAAAAACGGCCAGTAGAGACGACATTGCTACTGGCCACGAAACTGGAGCCTTATTGCTAAACTTACTCGCCTTGTATGAGCTCCCCTCGCTGCTGGGCATTACCTATATCCATGTATATTATGTGCATATATTACCCCACATCCCTTTCGATGTGCGCTTTCTTCAATGGCGCAATTGTAACACAGGCCTATGCGCGGTGTCAAGCGGGATTTTAGGGCTTAAAATCCCGCTCAAGCTGGCTGCAGCTACCGCATTAAGTTACGAAGAGATTGTGCGAGGAGAACTTGCCGTCCGTGGTGATATTTACGCCGAGCATCTTCAACCCCACATCATCGCCAGGCGTGGGTATGTGCGTCATGTGCATCTCGCAGCCGCGCAGGTCTATCAGTTTCTTCATGGCGAGTTCGGCCGTGTGGTTTGTAGTCGCGCTTATAGATAGCGCTATGAGCGCCTCCTCAAGGTCGAGGCTCTCCGGCTCCCCTTTCAATATGCCCTCTTTGAGTGTGTTGATCTGATTTATTATCTGGGGCGATATCAGCAGGATCTCGTCGGGGATATTGGCCAGCGTCTTGACCGCGTTCAGGATGAGGCTCGATGCGGCGTGCATCAACTGGGAGTTCTTGCCTGTTATGACGCGGCCGTCCTTCAGCATGAGAGAGGCGCCGCAATATATGCCGGCGAAACCCTTGCCGTTGCGCTCGGCATCTTCAGCTGCTTTGCGCGCCACCTCCACAACAGCGCGGTCGGTCACCTTCACGCCCATCTCCTCCATGAGCATCGCGACGCGTTCAACAGTCTCTTTCTTCTCGATGCCCATCACGTACTCCTGGCTATAGCGGAAGTATCGCCGTATGAACTCCTGCTTTGCTGCGGCGCAGACGACGTCGTCATTGACGATGCCGAAGCCTGCGCGGTTCACGCCCATGTCGGTCGGAGAATTGTAGACCGGCAGGTTGGCGTCCTTCTTCAGTATCTTCGTCAGGATGAGCTTTAGAATAGGGAAACTTTCGACATCGCGGTTGTAATTTATGGCCGTCTCGTTGTACTTGCTGAGGTGGAACGGGTCGACCAGATTAAAGTCGAGGATGTCCGCGGTCGCTGTTTCGTAAGCGACGTTGACCGGATGTTTGAGCGGCAGGTTCCATATCGGGAACGTCTCGAATTTGGCGTAGCCTGCGTGGGTCCCCCTCTTGTGTTCGTGGTAGAGCTGAGAGAGGCAGACGGAGAGCTTCCCGCTGTTCGGGCCCGGCGCAGTGACGACGACTATGGGTTTCTTCGTCTCGATGTAGTCGTTCTTGCCGAATCCCATGTCGCTGACTACATGGTCCACGTTCGTGGGATACCCGTCGATCGGATAGTGCAAGGAGACCTTTACGCCGCGGCGCTCCAGCTTGTTCTTGAATATGACTGCTGACGGCTGGTTCGCAAAACGCGTGATGACGACCGTCGAGATGTCGAGGCCCCATTTTCTCAGGTCATCGATCAGCTTCAGCGTAGCGGCATCGTAGGTGATGCCGAAATCGCCGCGCACCCTCCCCTTCTCGATGTCGCCGGCGTATATGGCGAGGACTATCTCTATCTCGTCTTTCAGCTGCTGGAGAAGGCGTATCTTGACGTTAGGGTCATATCCCGGCAGAACGCGCGCTGCATGGTAGTCGAAGCAGAGTTTTCCGCCGAATTCCAGATAGAGCTTATTGTCGAACTTCTTGACGCGGTCGACTATCGCGGCGGTCTGCTCTTTGAGGTACTTGTCGTTATCGAAACCTGTTTGAGCGGATGTCTTCTGCATGATCCCTGCTCCTTTGTGTTATGTGCTGGCTGCCATGTAAAGTAGAAACCGGTTATTTTATTATCGTGACCTTGCGGCCGGACGCTTCCATCTCTTTGAGGAAATCATCCTGCGCCTTTTTAAATACTTGCGCATCTGTATCCCATCCCTTGTATTGCGGACGCGCTTTTACCCATTGCTCAAAGACGGCCCAGCGCACCTGCGCGCTGACGACTTCGTCCGACGAGAGGCCGATATTCTTAGGCTGCGCCTGCCGGTCCTCGACCGTCCGCTTTATCTCGCCTCCCTTGTAGTCCTTTATGGGTTTCACCGAGCCGGTCAGGATATTGTATTTAGACGGTATCTTGATGCCGCCTATCTCATAATTGACGGTCCTGACGAATGCCAGTTTGTATAGAAAGAAGCAGGTTATGAGAGCGAGCGCGGCGATCAACACTGTCTTGACATTATTCTTCACGAGTTACCTCCCTGGTTATTGTTCTCTTTGCCGCCGACCGTCGCTTCCACATCTATTGCGTCCTCGTAGCTCTTCTGCCGGTCGGCTGGATTATACGCTTGCGTTCGCAGGCTGAAACCCGCAGTCGGGGCCAGCATGACGTTCAGGATAAGGCTTATGATGCTGAAGACTATAGACGCCCAGAAGGCGTTCCAGAAGCTCATCACTGTGAAGCCTTTTACGAACTTTGCCGCAAGATAGAAGAAGAAACCGTTTATGATCAGCGTGAAGAGTCCGAATGAGAGTATGTTGATAGGCAGCGTCAGGGCGATCACGAGCGGCCGCAGGAATGTGTTGAAGAGCCCCAGAACGAATGCTGCGACTATTATCGCCTGCCAGTTGTCGGCGCCTACGCCGGCAACGACATGGATGACGATGAAGAGCGCCGCTATATTAACAAGCCATTTCACAAGGAACTGCACGCTATTCTCCCAGCACTTTTATAAGGACCCGCTTACGCCTTTGTCCGTCGAATTCACCGTAGAAGACCTGTTCCCACGGCCCGAAGTCCGGCTTTCCGCCGGTTATGGCGATGACGACTTCGCGCCCCATCATGGTCCGTTTCAGGTGGGCGTCGCCGTTATCCTCTCCCGTCATGTTGTGTTTATACTTCTCCTTGCCGTACGGAGCAAGTCTCTCGAGCCATCCGAGGATATCCTGGTGCAGGCCGCGCTCGTCATCATTTATGAAGACGCTCGCCGTTATATGCATGGCGTTCACGAGGCAGAACCCCTCCTTTACGCCCGACTTCTTCACTGCCGCCTCGACCTGCGCCGTTATGTTGATGAGCTCCTGTCGCTGCTTCGTATCGAATGTCAGGTATTCAGTATGCGCTTTCACAGGGTACGGCCCTCTGCTTCTCGTGTATCGTGTCGATAAATTGTATCATCTTTTCGTAATTCTTCACAGCGCATATATCGCCGCGCAGGCGCTTTGCGTTCGGAAAGGACTTTACGTACCATAGGGAGACCTTGCGCATCACGCCAATTTTTCCTCTGCTATTGTTATGCAGCTCTATATATGAAAGATGGCGCTTCAGAACCTCTTTCTTCTCGTCGAGGCTCCTTTGCGGCGCGGCTTCCCCATTCTTTAAATAGCGCTCTATATCCCCGAATATCCACGGGTTGCCGAGAGCTCCCCTGGCGACGAGGATGCCGTCGCAGCCTGTAGCATCGAACATCTTCTTCGCCAGTTCAGGCGACAGGACATTCCCGCTTCCGAATACCGGTATCCTGACTGAGAGCTTCACCGCCTTTATTGCTGCGTAGTCCACCGAACCCTCGTAGCCCTGAAGGCGTGTCCTGCCGTGGACGAAGAGCGCAGATGCGCCGGATTCCTCGCAGCGCCTGGCGATATCTGTTATGCGGCAGGTCTTGTCGTCGTCGTAGCCTAACCTCAACTTGACCGTCACAGGCACAGGCAGGGCGCCGGCTAAGAGCGCGATCATCTTGTAGAGCGTGATCTCGTCATGCAGTAGATACGAGCCGGCCTTCTTCCTAAGCACCTTCTTTGCCGGGCACGCGGCATTTATGTCGATGAACGATACCCTGGCCATGCGCAGGATCCGTTCTGCCGCGCCGAGCATCATGTCCGGATCGCCTCCCACCAGCTGTGCCGCCAGAGGCACGTCTTTTTCGTCCGTCTTCATCATGGCGAAGGTCCGGCGCGGCCCGTAGAAGAAAGAGTTTGAGTCGAGCATCTCGAAGAATCCGAAGCGGGCGCCGTGCTCGGCCACGACGAGCCTGAGCGGCAGGTCGGTGCATCCTGACATCGGTGCCATGAATATGTTCGTCTCTATCGTCTTCGAGCCTATGCGAACCATTAGCGCTTCACCAGCTCTATCACTTTTTCGACAACGAAGTTCTTTTCAAAATCCTGGTCTTTGGTCAGCTCTGCCACCTTGAACTGGCCTTCGTGAGCGCCCTCCTCTATCTTTTTCGCGCGGTATTTTTCAAAGTCGCCCTTGCGGACCACCTTGAGGACAGGCGTATTGAGGATCTGCGCATTCCTGGTAAACAGGTATTCCCTGTTCAGGGCGAGCAGCTCTTCCTCGACGGTGGCGAGAAAGGCCCTCTTCTCTTCATCCGACGAGGGAGATTTATCCGAAAATTCCACCAGTAGGGAATAGCGTCGGCCGCGGACATCAGCTATGGCTGAGAAGAACTCAAGCAAGAGGCCGTGCTTTTCTAGGGCGCGGCTTACCGCTTCGTTCAGTTGTGACTCGTACAGTTTCTCGCCTGCGAGTGACGTTGCGCTCAGGCCCTTCTGGACGAACTCGATGAGGGGTGTCTTATTGAAAAACCCCGTCACCTTCACTATGTCATCGATATTGTAGCGGTAGAGGCCGCCGGCTGTGGTGACGACGATGAAATACTCTTTTCCTGCCTCGAGCTCATTGCACAAAAGCGCCCGCTTGCCTCTTCTGTCCGGAGCGTCTTTTGGTATGAATTCGTAGAAGTTGCTCTGGATGGCGAGAACGCCGGACGCGCCTTCATCGCTGATCGGGATGGAACAGCGCGCTTCAGTAGACAGGCATCCCATGTCACGCACAGGAACGTTTCCGAAATATTCCTCCAGCTCTTTCAGGTAGAGCTTCATCATGCCGCTCTTCCAGCATTCTATGAGACGCATCTTAGGCCAGAAATATTTCGGCAGGAGCGCCTTCTTCTCTTCCAGTATGCGCGATAGCTCGGAGGCCTTTCTCGGGTTCGGCCGAAGTCTCCTCTCCAAAGACTTCCGTATCGCGGCAGGTATGCTGAAATCGCCGGATAGGGTCCCTTCTCTTATATCGTCGATCAGGGTCTTCTCCCATATCTTTATCCTCTGGCACAGGAGGATGATCGTGTTCGGATTGAGCGTTGCCACGTCGGTCACGTCCTTCTCAATGCTCAGTCTTAGGATCGTGTAGTATCGGGCGTCATAGTCCGTTATTTCGAAGACCTCAGGCGTAAGCACGTAGAGATGCCGCACCGGGCCGGGCAGCGACCTGTAACCATGGCCGGTCTCAGCCCCGCACCTGACGCCGGACGGCGTAACGCCCTCTATCTCGGGGCTTATGATGGCCAGTACCTTCCCCCTTACTATGTCTGGATGGTCTCTGGCTATGTAGTAACTCCAGAGCCAGAGAAGGTCGGCTTTTTTGGAATCTGAATATTTCGTGGTCGGGATCAGTTTCGGGAGGTCAGTTGTCCCGCTGGTAGAGCCGAAGAATGTGGGCCTGTCTTTGGTGAGGATATTCTGCTCGCCGTTCGCCATGCGGTCGACGTAGGGCCTTATCACCTCATAGTCGACGAGCGGGACGGCGGCCTGGTAATCCGCTATCGATCGCAGGCCGGAGAATCCGTATCTGCGGCCGTATTCGGTCGATCGATTGCGGCGCAGACATTCGAACAGGACCTTCTCCTGGGCCCGCATCGGGTCGAGGGTCGCCTTTTCGAAAGCCCTGCGTCTCGATTCCAGTAATTTCAGGGTAAGGATCGCTAGATTCATATTATTTCAGATATTCTACTACCTTCACTGCGAAGGCGCAATACCAATTACTAACGATCATAGGTGGAGTAGTAATATGGGGTATAAGCCTGAAATTCAGCGGCGCAAGTGTCGACGAGCTTGAAATCCGGCGAGATCCCGTGGGACCGGCGCAGCTGCCGGATGGAGGCTTCGTCGGTTCCGGTGAGACGGGCTATCTGGGCGTCGCTGAACCCGAGCTGTTTGGCGCGGATGAGCAGGTTAACCGTGATGCTCCCCTTCTTTCCGATGAGCTCTTTCTCGAAGTCTGTTATCCCTTTGATATTGAAGATGAACCACCTGTCGATCTTGGAGAGCGCGCATATCTCTTCAATGCTCACCCCCGCCCTGAGCGCATCCGCGATATAGAATATCCGCTCGGCATTGGGCCTTCTCAATTTTTCATGGAGCAGGTTGATCGTCTCATCGTCCGCGCGTATGCCGGAGGAGATGTCCCTGAAGAGCAGGCTCTCGAGGCCGCTCTTCTTTATCTCCAGCGAGCGCAGACCCTTCTGCAGGGCCTCCTTGAACGTCCTGCCGATCGACATCGCCTCTCCGACCGATTTCATCGATATCGTGAGCGTCGGGTCTGCCGCCGGGAACTTCTCGAAGGTGAACCGCGGTATCTTCACGACGCAGTAGTCTATCGAAGGCTCAAAGCAGGCCGGCGTCTCTTTCGTGATGTCGTTGGGTATCTCGTCGAGCGTGTAGCCGACCGCGAGCTTAGCCGCTATCTTCGCTATCGGGAATCCTGTCGCCTTTGAGGCGAGCGCCGAGCTGCGCGAGACCCTGGGGTTCATCTCTATAACGACCATCCGGCCCGTATCCGGGTTTACGGCGAACTGTATGTTGGAGCCGCCGGTCGCCACGCCTATCTCCCGGATGCAGGCTATCGCGGCGTCCCGCATGATCTGGTACTCCTTGTCGGTGAGCGTTTGTGCCGGCGCCACCGTGATAGAGTCGCCGGTATGGACGCCCATCGGGTCGAAGTTCTCGATCGAGCATATGATGACGACGTTGTCCTTAGTGTCCCTCATCACCTCGAGCTCGAACTCCTTCCATCCGATGACCGACTCCTCTACCAGTATCTCGCTTATCATGCTCGAGTCGAGGCCGATCTTTGCCAGTTTCTTGAACTCCTCGATGTTGTAGGCGATCGCCCCGCCCGTGCCTCCCAGTGTGAAGCTCGGCCGTATGATTATGGGGAATCCTATATTCTCGGCGACGGCTAAGGCCTCTTGAAGATTGTAGGCCCTGCCGCTCTTCGGCAGGTCCAAGCCTATCCGCTGCATCGCCTCTTTGAATAACTGCCTGTCCTCGGCCTTCTTTATCGCCTTTATGTCCGCGCCTATAAGTTCCACTTTATACTTTTTGAGGACGCCTGCTTCGGCGAGGCCGACAGCGGTATTCAGGGCAGTCTGACCGCCCAGGGTCGGCAGGAGCGCATCGGGCCGCTCTTTCTCTATTATCTTGGCTATCGCCTCGACCGTTATAGGCTCGACGTATGTACTCGTCGCCATCTCCGGGTCGGTCATGATCGTGGCCGGATTGGAGTTAACGAGTATGACCTTATATCCTTCCTGCATGAGGACCTTACAAGCTTGAGAGCCTGAATAGTCGAATTCGCAGGCCTGGCCGATGACGATTGGCCCTGCGCCGATGATCAGTATCTTCTTTATATCTTTTCGCTTTGGCATCGTTAATGCTTCTTCATCAGTTCGATGAATTTTTCGAAGAGGTACTCTGCGTCCTTCGGCCCCGGGCATGCCTCGGGATGGAACTGGACGGAGAAGATCGGCAGCTTTTTGTGGCGCATCCCTTCCAGGGTCTGGTCGTTCAGATTGATGTGAGTGACCTCGATCTCTTTTTTATTCAGCGTAGCTATGTCGACGCAGAAGCCGTGGTTCTGGACGCTGATGGCGACTTTGCCCGTCTTCAGGTCTTTTACCGGCTGGTTACCGCCGTGGTGGCCGAACTTCAACTTGTAGGTCTTGCCGCCGAATGCCTGGCCGAGCATCTGGTGGCCGAGGCAGATGCCGAATATCGGAGCCTTGCCGATGAGGCTCCTAACCGTCTCGACGATGTACGGGAGCGCGGCAGGGTCTCCCGGCCCATTCGAGAGCATGATGCCGTGTGGTTTCACGGCGAGTATCTCCTCAGCCGTGGACTTCGCAGGCATGACGGTCACCTTGCAGTCGCGTCGCTCAAGCTCGCGCATGATATTGAACTTTGCGCCGCAGTCCAGCACTACGACCCTGAAGCGCCCCTTTGCGTTCCACTCATATGCTTTATGACAAGCCACTTCCTTAACGAGGTCTATGCCGACTAGCCCCGACGAGGCTTTTGCCTTCTTCACCAGGCTTGTCTCGTCCAAATCAACGGTCGACAGCACCGCCTTCATTGCGCCGGCAGAACGTATATGGAGAGTGAGCGAGCGCGTATCAACGTCCTCTATGCCTATGATATCGTTTTCTGCGAGGTAATCTCCGAGGGACCGGGTGCTTCGCCAGTTGGAGGCGATCTTGGAATATTCTTTTACGACGAAGCCCTCTACGAAGGGCCTGCGGCTCTCGACGTCGTCCTTGTTGACGCCGTAGTTGCCGATGAGCGGGTAGGTCATCGTGACGATCTGACCTTTGTAGGATGGGTCGGTGAGTATCTCCTGGTAGCCGGCCATGCTGGTGTTGAAGACGACCTCTCCGTAACGTTCGCCTGACGCGCCGAACGAACGGCCCCTGAATATCTTGCCGTCTTCTAATGCGAGTATGGCTCTCATTTCACCTTCAGCGTGATATCGTGCTATAAAAAAGGCGTTTTGAGTGCCATTATGCCTTCAAAACACCTTTTTTATAACGCCGAACAGATTCTTTGCTGCTATACCAACCCCTGGTCGAGCATCGCATCGGCCACTTTCACGAATCCGGCGACATTGGCGCCCTTGACGTAGTCGATGTATTTGCCTTCCTTGCCGTACTTCACGCAGGAAGAGTGTATGCTGATCATTATGTTGTGGAGCCTCTCGTCCACTTCCGCGCTCGTCCATGACAGCCTCTGGCTGTTCTGGCTCATCTCGAGGCCGCTCGTCGCGACGCCGCCTGCATTCGCAGCCTTGCCGGGCGCGTAGAGGATCTTTGCCTTCTGGAAGACCTCGATGCCTTCCGGAGTGGTCGGCATGTTGGCGCCTTCGCCGATCGCGAAGCAGCCGTTCTTCACCAGCGTCTTTGCGTCTTCGCCGGATATCTCGTTCTGCGTTGCGCTCGGGAACGCGAGGTCGCACTCGATGCCCCACGGCCTCTTCCCTTCGAAATACTTGCACTTGAAGGCTTTGGTAGCTTCTTTTATACGGCCGCGCTTCACGTTCTTGAGCTCCAGGACGTAAGCGAGCTCCTTCTTGTCGATCCCGCCCTCGTCGTAGATGAAGCCGTCGGAATCGGATAGCGTCACGACCTTCGCGCCGAGGTCGATAAGTTTCTCGACGGTGTACTGCGCGACGTTGCCGGAACCAGATACGGTGGCGACCTTACCCTTGAAGGTTTCGCCCCTCGTCTTCAACATCTCCTGCACGAAATAGACGCAGCCGTACCCGGTGGCTTCCGGCCTGATGAGGCTTCCGCCCCAGTTAAGGCCCTTGCCGGTCAGGACGCCGGTGAACTCATTGCGAAGTCTCTTATACTGGCCGTACATGAATCCGATCTCGCGGCCGCCTACTCCTATGTCGCCTGCCGGGACGTCGGTATCAGGGCCTATGTGCCTCTGGAGCTCTGTCATGAAACTCTGGCAGAACTGCATGACCTCGTTGTCCGATTTTCCCTTGGGATCGAAATTGCTTCCGCCCTTGCCGCCGCCCATGGGAAGAGTCGTAAGGCTGTTCTTGAAGACCTGCTCGAATGCCAGGAACTTCAGGATGCCCAGCGTGACGCTGGGGTGGAAACGCAAGCCGCCTTTATACGGCCCGATAGCGCTCGACATCTCTATGCGGTAGCCTCTGTTGACATGGACCTCTCCCTTGTCATCTGTCCACGGAACACGGAACATGATGACCCTCTCCGGCTCCACCATCCTCTCAAGTATCTTCGCCTTCTGATATTTCGGATTCTCATCGATAAAAGGCATTACCGATTCGACCACTTCGCGGACCGCCTGATGGAATTCTGTCTCACCGGCGTTCTTCGCGATGACTTTCGTCATGAAATCATCGACTCTCTTGTTCATGCTTGTCTCCCTCCCTGTTTTGCTGTTCCCCGTATCTTCTTTGATCCGGATATCCTCCGTTACGGCACTATGTTTTCCCACGATACACCTTTTCCTTTACTGGCGCAAGAGGCGCTCGATGATGGCTGCTGCCGCCTTCTTCGCCATTCCCATCGCTTCGATCACGGTGCCCTCGCCTCCCACTATGTCGCCGCCGGCGTAGACACTATCGACCGATGTTTCCATCGTATTCTGGTCGACGATGACGTCAGAATACTTGTCCGTCTTCAATTGAGGCGTGACGCGCGTCAGCACCTGGTTTGCAGCGAGGCCTACAGCTATTACCGCCATGTCGCAGTCGACCTCGAAGTCACTTCCCGATATCGCCACAGGCCTGCGTCTCCCCGAACTGTCAGGCTCGCCGAGCTTACATTCGAGGCATCTAAGCTTTTTTACGAAGCCGTTCTCGTCGCCGATGAACTCCCCCGGCTGGACGAGAAGCCTGAATTTGACGCCCTCTTCCTTGGCGTGCTCTATCTCGAGCCGCCTGGCCGGCATCTCGACCTCAGTCCGCCTGTACATTATGGTGGTGTTTGACGCCATAGCGTTCATCTTCTGTATCCTGAGGGCCGCCCTCGCCGCGTCCATGGCCGTGTTGCCGCCGCCTATAACGACGACCGCCTTACCTATATTAACGGGAGTGTGATATTCCGGGAATTTGTATGCCGACATCAGGTTGACCCTGGTCAGGAATTCGTTCGCGGAATAGACATTGCATAGGTTCTCGCCCTTTATCCCGAGAAATGACGGGACGCCTGCGCCCAGGCCGAGGAATACCGCGGAAAAACCTTCCTTGAATAGCTCGTCGAGCCCCTTAGCCTTTCCGACGATGTAATTGGTGACGATCTCAACTCCCAGCTTCTTCAGGTAGTCGAGTTCGAAATCCATTATGTCGCGCGGCAGCCTGAACGGCGGTATGCCGTAGCGCAACACGCCGCCCGGCTTATGGAGCGCCTCGAATACCACCACCTTTATGCCCTGCCGCGCCAGCTCCCCTGCGCAGCATACGCCTGCAGGGCCGGAACCGACGACAGCCACCTTGTATTTCGATAGCCTGGGGTTCTTTGTCGAAGGTATCTGGAGGTCGTTCTTCATGCCGTAGTCGCCGACGAACCGCTCCAGGAAATGTATATTGATCGCCTGTTCGGACGCGTAAGGCGCGCCCTTCTTCGTAAATACACAAGTCTTCCGGCACTGGTATTCGGCCGGGCAGACCCTGCCGCATATCGAGGGGAAGTCGTTCTTCTCCCTTATCGTGAAGTAGGCGCCCTTATAATCTTTTTCCGTCATCTCTTTGATGAACTTCTTTATATCGATACCGACAGGGCATCCCGCGATGCAGGCGGGGTTCTTGCACTGGGTGCACCTCACAGCCTCCCTGAGGGCTTCCTCTTCGTTATAGCCCAGGACGACCTCGTCGAATGACGCGGCCCTTTTTAAGGCATCCTGTTCACGTACTTTTACCGGTTCTTTCTTCATGGGCCCTACAGCTTGTTTAGGTTGCATACGTGCTTCTCTTTGTCTTCATATATCCTGTTGCGCTTTACGAACTCGTCCCAGTCTATCTGGTGGGCGTCGAATTCCGGGCCGTCGACGCAGCTGAATAGCGTCTTGCCGCCGACCGTTACCCTGCAGCAGCCGCACATGCCGGTTGCATCTACCATGACGGCGTTCAGCGAGACGATCGTCTTGACCTTGTAATTGGATGTCACAGCTGCCGACCGTCTCATCATCGGGATCGGGCCTACGGAGTAGACGAGGGCGCAGACACCCTTATTCAGCGTCTCATCGAGTATATCGGTGGTGAAGCCCTTCCTGCCGCAAGAGCCGTCGTCGGTCGCTATTAGAAGCTCGTCTGAGACCGCTTTTAGCTCTTTTTCAAGTATGAGGAGGTCCTTGGTCCTGGCGCCCAGTATGGTGGTAACGTGGTTACCGGCGGCCTTCAGTGCTTTTGCTACCGGGTATATCTCGGCAATGCCGACCCCTCCGCCTACGAGCACGACCTTGCCGTATTTCTTTATTTCGGTAGCGTGACCAAGCGGGCCGACGAGCGCGTATAGAGAATCGCCCGGAGACATCTTGCCGAGGAGCCGTGTCGTGAGGCCTGCTTCCTGCAGGATAAGGGTTATAGTGCCGGAAACCTTGTCGGCGTCTACTATGGTGAGAGGTATCCGTTCGCCTTTATCGCTTACCATCAACGCGATGAACTGCCCCGGCTGGGCCTTCTTCGCGATATCCGGAGAGGAGACCTCCAGCTTTACGACTTTTGTGCCTGCGATATCAGCGAGGATCTCTTTCTTGAGTATCTTCATCTTCTATTTGCCTGTCCTTGGCGCGTGGAAATAAAAAAAGACGCCTACCCTGGTAGACGTCTTTGTCGTTCCCGTTGTAAGTTTGCCCGATGTCTGTGCTACGTATATGATATCATCATGACCGCGATTGTCAATAGTATTTTTCAAGAAATTTCCACGACCTTCTTCTTGCCTGCCTGGCCGTGCAGTATCGCAATGAGGCTCTTAGGCCTTTTGAAATAGCCGCTGAGGGCCTCGATGACGGCCTTATTCGCCCTGCCTTCTTTTGCCGGGGCTTTGACGCGCACTATATACTCGTTGTCGCCGACCTTCTCGACGATATCCGCTTTAGAGCCCGGCTTAACATGAACAGATATTCTCATCCAGGGCTGTCTTCTCTATCCGACGCCAGAGGCGTCGGATGGTCGGGCATTTCGGAGAAATGCCCAGACCTATTCGAACTTGCGCTTCAGTTCCGTGAGGTAGATGACATGCTTCTTCTCTTCATTTATAAGTTCTACGATCTTCTCCTGATGGTGCGGCGTCATGTATCTGAGGAGCTCCTGGAAGAAGAGTATCGCATCCTTTTCGAATCCTATCCCGTACAGGATGGCCGAAAGCGGCGTCTTCACGTTCTTCGAGAACTCAGCGGCCGTCACCTGCTCGTAGAGCATGTCGTCAACGAGAGCCTTCATGTATGCGCCTAGCTCTCCCTGATAAGACTCGACCACCTCTGTCTCTTCAACGGTGTCGCGTATGGCCGAGAATTTTTTGATGTGCTCTTCTTCCCAGTCTCTTAGGCGAATGAAGAGCCCCTCCATCTCTTTTTGTCGGAATTTTGTCGCGACTGAAGCATAGAAGTCGCGCCTCTTCTTCTCTTTGGCGATGCCCATATCTATGACTTCAGCGGCATTGAATACGTTTGGCATGAATATCCCCTTTCCTTACGATCAATTCCCGAAACTGGTGCCGAGCGACATGGCCGTCTTTATGAGCGGATGGTCGCGCGGTACGCTTCTGTGCCCTTTAGCGACGTCCTTTAGCGATACCTTGACCAGCCTGCTGTTCTGCATGGCGACCATGTGCCCGTATGATTTAGAAGCGATCAGGTCGATTGCTTTTGAGCCGAGCTGGGTAGCCAGAAGCCTGTCGAACGCCGTAGGAGAGCCTCCTCGCTGGAGATGTCCCATGGCGACGGAACGTGTCTCGATACCGGTGATCTTTTCTATCTGATCTCCGAGGATAAGCCCTACGCCGCCAAGCCTTATCGGATCGGAAGACTCTTTTACCATACGCTGTATAACCACGTCCCCGCCTTTCGGCTTTGCCCCCTCAGCAACGACCACGATAGAGAATCGCTTCCCTTTTCTGTGCCGCTCCCTCACCTTCTCGACGATCTTATCCATTTTGTAAGGGATCTCCGGTATCAGGATGATGTCGCCGCCGCCGGCCATGCCGGAGCAGAGCGCCAGCCATCCGGCATTGTGGCCCATAACCTCGACCACCATTACGCGGTGGTGTGACTGCGCGGTCGTGTGCAGCCTATCGATCCCTTCCGTGGCGATCATCATTGCGGTATCGAAACCGAAAGTGAGATCGGTACCGAGTATGTCGTTGTCGATCGTCTTGGGGACGCCGACGATCGGTATGCCGTCTTTGAACAATTTGTATGCTATCCCCAGCGTACCGTCGCCGCCGATGACGACGAGGCAATCCAGTTCGAGCTCTTTGGCAAATCTGATAGCCTGCTTCGACATATCCTTGAACTCGAATCCATCGCCCTTCTTTATGGCGTAACGGTAGGGATTTACCTTCTTGGTCGTGCCGAGGATCGTCCCGCCGAGAGTGAGTATTCCCGATACGTCGTGGCCCTCCAGCTTTCTCGACCTGCCGTGCACCAGCCCCTCGTAACCGTCCTCTATACCGACGACCTCCATGTCGTAATCGTGCATCGCCTTTTTGGCGACCGCCCTTATAACGGCGTTGATCCCGGGGCAGTCACCGCCGCCGGTTAATATACCTATCCTTTTACCATTTTTCATGCGTGTTATCATGCGCCGATCCTCACAGTTGATGGACGATTATCTCGGTAAGGACTACGATGTCCTCGGTACAGAATATCCTGGCTATGTTCCTGTCGTATAAAATATTCGCGTCAGGCCCGAACTCTTCGTCGCCTTTTGACATTTTTATGAGTATTCCCACTTCCACAAACGGATAGATTATTACAGAGATATCGCCAAAATTCGCGGTCTTTGCCGGTATGCGCTGAGTGACTCTCAGCAGCTCCTCCGGGCGCTGCCCGTATTTCTTCACCACGTGGTCTATCGTGCGCTTTTTGAATGTAGGATAGTATCCTTCCCCGCCCACGAGCTGGTTGAAATCTATCCACTCACCCGCGGGTTCGGGAAGAGTCTTGAATGTGAGTT
>Ga0315276_10000095_pt1 | contig 67814 bp, 47 predicted proteins | sample YL17G05_0_MG_FD_204542 | JGI IMG/M metagenome (GOLD analysis project Ga0315276, IMG submission 204542) | Sediment microbial communities from Yellowstone Lake, YNP, Wyoming, USA - YL17G05_0 | ecosystem: Environmental > Aquatic > Freshwater > Lake > Sediment | place: USA: Wyoming | collected...
AAAAATATCCGATACGACCACGGTCAGCAAAAAAAATTGGGCAGATATTAAAAACGGCATCACAGATGCCAACCAGCGGCAGATAATACAGACGGTCGAGGCCGAAATAATCCGGCAGGTCATAATGCAGATCATTGAAAAATTTCCCAAGGAATTTGCGAGGGTGCGGAAACTGATCTGGGATAAGGGCCTTCGCGGGGTTATTGTAGCCGAAGGAAGCTCTGATGTCACCCGTGAGCTTCTGATCAACTATAGAAGGCTGCTTGACGATGAAAAGGCCTTCGACAAAGGGCACACCATAGCATTTTTACATATGCCGCATCAGCAGCTGCGGGCCAAGGCGGCATTTGACGCGTTACTCGCGACAGAACTGCGGCAGGGAAAGGCGCGCACGATCAGCCACGCCGTCTCTTATGCCAATGTCAGAAAAGACAGGGTCTCGGCGATCAAGGATCTATTGACCGAGGCCTGGAAGATAGCCATATATTCGGATTATGGAAGGGGCTACATAAATCTGAGGAATGAAAGATATCCAAGAGGGATCGGCGATATACCGCAAAAGTTTTGGGAGGAGATCGACTTTTTATTTAATTCATTGCAGGGACCGGACAAAAGAGATATCGCCGCTGAATTGATGCTCTTAGCCGAAAAGGCAGGTTTGCCGATCGATAGAGTCGTTAAATCCGTGCCGGGAAAAAATCATTTTTTGAGAAGATTCATAGAAGAAATAAGCGAAAACGCGATCTTTAAGGAACTGCTTGATCATGCCGGGGAGCTCAAAAAGGCCGGGAAGATATATAGCAAGGCTATAAACGATGAGTCCATATTAGAGTGCGTAGCGGGCGTCTTCGGAGTTGATGAGGCCGATAGCACGCGGCGGTTTGACCGCGCCCGTTCAATATTGCGGGCAGTCGCGTCGTCTCCGATGAAAGGCGAGGTTGTGTCGAAAATAAAAGCTATCATGCCGGAGTACACCTGGACGGCGAGCGGGTCCCAGCGATTCGCGCCGCTTGCGCTTGCCGTAGCGAATCTACTGGAAGGCCGCGACATATTTGACGGGCAGCTGGCGGAGGAGTTGGGCCGGTCAGAGGATGATATGAAGTATCTGACGGAGAAAGGCCTCCTCTACGCCAATCCTTTTGGTGTTGACAAAAAATATATTCCTGAATATATGCCTAAACTGAAACTTCCGGCTCTGCCAAGGAAGGGCGCCTATCGATGGCTCGATATAGGTTCTGCCCCCAAAGAGAGCGGCGTTCCTACCTTGGGCCTCATACAAAGGGTCCTCTCAAAACGGCTGAAAGACGCGAAGCTTGAGGCCTATGGCACCGATATATTCTTCCCGGCCTATGTCATGAGAGAGGACGGCACTATCGCGAGGAATGAGAGATACAAGTTCGACGCGAACGGAAGGGCTGAGATCGACGGTATTCACTACCTGGATGCGCGGCTTCCGCAAAACGATATCACGAGCGGCCAATTTGCGCCCGGCCAGAAGTTCGATTTTGCCTCGATGTGCTTCGTCCTCCACCATCTTGCGGGCAGGGATGAGGCCTATGCTTCGATGCCGCTTGCCAAAAAACCCCTGTTTGATGAACGCAAAACTCCGCTCGAGACGAAGTATTGGCTTACCGAAACCCAGCAGCGCGCCATCACCAATGTGCTGGCCTCTCTCGATAACGGCGGCATCTTCTTTTTAAATATAAATCAGATCAGGTTTCAGGATCTCCTTGAGATGAAAAAGAACGATGCGCGAAAGGTGCACCAGAAGAACAGAGACTGGGATCTCTTCGTTGTTATCAGGAAAGATAGCGACGATCATTTTACCGTATATGACAATGCGATACCGTTCCGGCCAATGCCGGAAGCCTATGCATCGGCCGATTTTCTCTTTAGTACGAAGCCGCGCTCGCAGAGCAAGCACAGCCTCATCTGGCAGAATAACGGTATCCGAGGCAGGTATCCCGAAGCCGGCGACGGCTTCTTCGGCAGCGTGCGCAAACTTCTCCAGCGCGCCGATATTCTGGCATACCGTTTCCAGCGCCGCGGCGAGTCGGTATGGTTCCACCTCATGAGCGCGGTAAAGGCGCTCGATGAGGATGGCGCAGCCCTTTCGCGGATATTCGAAATATACCTTCAACATGTTCCCGCGCAGTACAAAGAAGGCCTCCTTGCGGAAGTGCGCCAGCTGGAGAAGGAACACGTCCTTCACGATGCCGAAAGGATCTTTAAGTTCCTTGCCGTAAGCGATGAGCCGCCCAAAAAGGCGGACATTATAATAGCGTTCGGCAACGAATACCTGGAGACGGTCGATAAGGCCGTTGAGCTTTTCAGAGGTGGAGTTTCTGATACCGTTATGTTTGTCGGCGGCAAAGGCCATTCTACGGCAAACCTGGCAGATAAAGCGGCGCCTATCCTTGCCGATGTTTCAAGACAAGAGCTCGATACTTCTTCGGAATCCGCTATCATGGGAATGCTGTTCAGGAAGAAGTTGAAAGTGCTGGGCGAAGCTAAGGAGCCCAGAGTGATCCTTGAAGGCGACTCGCGCGATTGCGGCCAGAATATCCAAAATGCCTGGACGATCATAAAGAGCTATGACGATCTGAAGAAACTCACTGAAAAAAACAACAGAGGGCTTAATGTCATCTTTATCCAGCAGCCGCCGCTGCAAAAGCGCCTCTTTCTTACGTTTAAGAGATGGCAGGGGGACAAAGAACGCCCGATATTCCCGAATACAGTCGTGAACAACCAGCCTGCTTTCGGGCTCCCTGATTCAGTCCCGCTCAGTAAAACCGTATTGAAGGATGAAGAATATCTGTTCACCCTGGCAGACGAAGCGGAAAAGCTCGAAGAGTATCCGCATCGGCCCGGCGGCGGCTATACGGTACCGCTCGCCGAGAATGGTGGCAAGCTGCCGGATGATGTCAGGAACGCTGTAAACTCGATCAAGGAGTACTTCTACCCGTCGGATCGGGCCATTAAAGCAAACGGAACTGTAGTGGCTAATCTTATCGCCGCGAAAGATAGGGTGAGGACCAATGCAAATGCTCCTATACAGGCTGAGAAGGGCGGTTACCGGAAACACGGGTCCTTTGCAGGCTTCTCGAAACGCGGACAAAGACAGGGCGTCATGTATCTTACCAGCGGAGCGGCGACCGTTACGGTCAAGCCTGACACAGAAGCTCAATACGAGATTTTCGTAGGTAAGGGCGATATAGTGTCCGTATTTGCCGATTCGGACATCGTCTTTACTGCGGATTCGACATTCTATGTTTTCCGACAGACCGGCAACTCTAAGACGCAGGTAGACCCGCAACAGAGCCTTTACCGTGAGGGCTCGTCTAGAGCTACCAGCGAACATTTCGTTTTCGATGACAAAGGCAATAGGGTCGCGCAGATTTACAGGGATAAGAAAGATAATCTCCTGGCCGCGGTCTATAGGGCCGGCGATCTTCCCGCGAAGATGATAATGATGACGCCGGACAGCGCTGCCATAGGCGTCGGCATAAAGAGGATGGAAGCATCCGAAAAGACGCACCGTCATGAAAAAGAGGGCGCGAGCAAGCAGGAGATGGTCCTGTGCATGGACGGACGCGTAAAGGCGCGCCTGGCCGACAGGGACGGCAAGGGCACGAAGACGATAAAATTCGGGACGAATGAGCTTTTGATGTACGAGCCTCACAGCGTTCACGGTATCGACGAAGCATCCGCCGATATCGCGGTCATCATCCAGGATCCGATCAGGGGCAAGGATAAGGCGGAAAAGCAGGAAGTTCAAACGGAGGAGCCTGCCGAAGAGGTATCCAGAGAAAGCAGCCCCGAGCCTATGAAAACCGGGGACGCTCCCCAAAACAATACTGGCACAGACAAGCTCCACAAAGAATACGGCCCATACGCGCACTCAAAATGGGTGTACCATTCCGACAGAGTCGAGGAATTGCTCAAAGGGAACTTCAGCGACGTTATCCCCGTGACGGTGGAATTCGTTCCGTCGCTTAACTGTAATTACATGTGCTCAACCTGCACTTACGGCAAGGCGAAGCAAGGCTTTGAGGGCCCCTACAATGTTGGCCTGTCCACGGACGCGGCGGATGTTGATACCGCGAATATCGATAATGTAGAGGCTGAAATAGGTAAGGCCAATGAAAAATTCGCCGCATCTCATCAAAAACCTATAGTCATGGATTGGGAAACGATGAAAACTTCGTTGGACAGATTAAAAGAAGGCGGATTAAAGGCGATCATCTTCACGGGCGGCGGAGAGCCGTTGACCAATCCTAACACGATCAGGGGCATGCGCTATGCCAAGGAGGTCTTGGGGCTGAAAGTAGCGCTTTATACGAATGGAAGCCTGTTGACCGAAGAGAAGGCCAGGGAGCTTATAGCCATAGAGCCTGATTTCATCCGTATAAGCTTGGATGCCGGGACGGAAAAGACCTTCAATCTGACGCACGGCCTTCCCGACGGGAGTAAAATTTTTGAGAGGGTATTGGGAAATTTAGAGATGCTGGCCAAGGAAAAGCTGGCGCGGGGCTCGAAAACAACCATAGGCATAGGCGTCATCGTAAACCCGTTAACCGCGAAAGAGGTCGACAAGACGGTAGAGGCCGTTAAGGCCGTCTCTATCAAGGCAGGCGGCGGCATAGATTATATCGCGTTCAGGCCGACCGTAAACTATGTAGGCGGCAACCAGTTCTCCGACGCGACCACAAGGATATTACGATACCTTAAAGATAACGATCCCGAAAGCTATGAGATGTATGCTAACTTTTTCCTCAGGGGGCAGCAATTCCCGGAAGCCATATTTAATCTGGCGCAGAAGAATATCGAGCAGGCAGGCGAAAGAGTAAAGGCCGGAGACGTAGAAAAGCTTGTTATCCCCGGGACCGACATAGCTCTGCTGTCAATTAAAACTAAATTACGCGATGTTACAAAACCCAAGTCCTACAGCGTATGTCTGGCGCATTCATGGTTTACCGAAGTGTGGGCAAACGGCGATGTATTCCTCTGCTCGGAATTAAACGGTAACCCGGAATATCGCCTGGGCAGTTTACGCGATCAAACTTTTAAAGAGATCTGGGACAGCGATAGAAGGAAAGAGGTGCTCAGGAAGATCGATCTGAATAAAAAATGTCCCCCGGTATGTAAATTGCACGAATATAACCAGCTCTTCCAATCTATTAAACGGGCTATAGACGCAGGCAATGCGGATAAAGAGAGGGCCGAGATAGAAAAGGAGAGGGCCAATCCGCCGCCGCCCCACCTATATTACCTGACATTTAACTTCTACGCTGCCGTGCTCGGTGCCACGGCATTGGGCTCAATATTCTCCGAGGTAAAAGATCTTGCCCTGGCGTATCAGGTGATCGGAGGAATAGCAGTTCTCGGCATTTTGGCTGCAGTCTTCTATTTTCGCGTCATGAAAAAGAAAGCCGGGGGCGTGTACCGGTCGGTTGCCGACAGGATCGATTGGCAGATAAACCATACCGTCTATGGCGGTATACTGCTTGAGGCCTCGAAAGAAATTATTGTGACGCCGGAAGGCGTTATCGATGTCTCTATAGTTGAAAGATTGGCTAAGTTGGCCGAGCAGGGAGTGCCGGTCCTATTGGCGGGCGAGATGGCGAAGGAGCTAAAAAACGAGATCGGGAAACTTCTCAAAGACGCGCCGGAGAAAATCGCTTCTATAGAGTCTTGTTCTTCTCTGGACGACCGGAAGACGTTGCGGCGTTTCGCAGGAGACAGGGCCGTTGCGGCGATATTGGCGGAAAGCAGGCCGCGGCAGGTGCCGAATAGATACGGGGCATTCTCCTTGTCCGATCTTAACAGCCCCGGCGAAGACCCGTTATCCAAGACCATAGCCGAGGATATCAGGTCCTCGGGCCTGGGCGCCGCGGCATGGGTCATGGACCGAATAGTTACAGAGGCCGCGTTATCACGCCTTCGGGAAAAGGCTGTAGTTAAAGATGGCGGAGCGTTCGTAGTCCTTTCCGGGTTCTCCGGGGCCGGTAAAGGCACGCTCTTCGATCTCCTGTCAAAAGTTTACGGTGACAAGCTGGTCAAGGTGCTGCTGCACACAACGCGCGCCAAGCGGAATACCGAAAAGCATGGCAGGGAGTATTATTTTGAAAGTCCGAAAAAATTCGAGAAGCTTTCCAATGCCGGCGGCATGATCTCAGTAAAGATCCACGATAATATGTATGGGGTCATGAAAGAAGATATCGAGTCGTCCTTGAAGGGGGGCAGGATAGTTTTTGTCGAGGTAGGCTATAAGATGCAAGAGGATATCAGGAAGAGTTTCCCGCGGCACGAATCGATATTTGTTCTTCCTACGGCAGGAAAGACCATAGAAGAGGTGCAGAAGGAGCTGGCATTCAGGCTCCATCTGCGCAATACCGATGACGATGAGAGGATCGCCGGACGGCTAAAGACCGCTATTAAGGAGTTGCCGGTAGCTGCCAAATATGACCATAGTATAACGAATTACAGATGGAATGTCCTGGGCGCGCTCAACGATCTAGTCGATGCGATCAATAGCGGCAGTATCCCGGCGGACGAAAAAACCGTTAAGGATATATTTAAAACACGAGAGTCAATACTGGAGGCAGATAAAAAAGGTACGTTAAGCGCCATCTTCCCCCGATGGAGCATTTTAAAAGATATGAAACAATGGAACACGCATCGCGATACGGTCGGCGAGCACACGATGGGTATTATAAAGGTCCTGCATGATGGAAAATTCCTGGATGGCCTGGATCACCCCGAAGATCTTCTATTGACCGCGTTTTTGCACGATTTTGGCAAGGATAAGAAATTCAAGACGCTCCCTGACAATCATGAAGTTGAAGGGTCGCGTATAGTCCATGATAATCTTATTAGCATCGGCTTCAGGCCTGAAGAGGCAAAGAGATTTGCGTGGTATGTAAGACATCATTCCGCAGCGTGGAGGATCGCGTTCAAGGGTGATCTGCAGGAAGACGTAAAAGACGAAAATCTGCGCACGTTTCTTTTGAAATTGAGGCCTCAAGATGTAACCATGTTTGCCCTGCTCTCCATAGCGGAGATGATGCAGGTTCTCAGTTTGCCTTATGATAAGCTTCCAAGGCAAAATGTCGAATGGATATCAGAAATATCAAACAGGCTTAAGACAATAGCCGAGCAACCCGATATTACCCGCCGCGAAAAGGAGATCGAGATATTTATCAAGTATTTATCAGCAAGGCTCGCTTCTCTTGCCGTGATCGAATCGTCTATCATGGAAGAGCTAGCGGCACGAGAAGAGGTATCCACGGAGGAGGGCCTATTTATCCTCGTCCAATCCAGAGTGCCGGCCGCGATGAAAAGCCTGACCAGCGCCCTGAAGGAACTGGAGCCCATGTCTAAACAGGAGGGCCTGAGCGCAGACGCAATATCGCAGGCCGTGGCGCGGGCGAAAGAAAAATTCAGACTCTCCGGCGAGGAAACGAAGATCCTCTGGCTCGCCCTCCTCGGCCCGGGGCAGGGTATGGTCGAAGAAGGCGTGCCGGAAGGTACAGAGGATATCCTGAGATTTGAAGCGAAGATAAAGAGCGCTTTTCGCGTCAATCCGCGTTTCGGGATGAGCTATACCATGTTATCGATCCGCTACAATAATGAAGGCCTTCCGGAACCTGTTGTTATAGCTTCGCTCAAGAAGCTTGGGTTTGAAGAGCGTGATGGAAAGTGGTACCGCGTCGCTGAAAAAGGGGAGGCGCCGGCGAGCGCTGTGCGCGCGTCAGGCGTAAGCCCGGCAGAGGTCAAACAGCCACCAGTAGAGGCCGGACAGGCAGAGAGGAAGCGAACCGCCACATCAGGCATAGATGTCATGGCAATCTATTCGTTTCATCTTACCAAAAAGGACGCGGACTTCCTCATCCAATCTATCGGCCGGACAAAGGATGCTGCCGAACAGGACGAGCGCGAAATGGTGATCGTTCTTGAACATACTGGTATCGATTATTATGCCGCACGTGAATGGTTTCGCGCGAATCGCGGTATGGATCCCAAGGAATTTGCCGCGAAAATCCTGAGCGACGAAACTTTCAGACAAATTCTGAAAGAAAAATTTTATCCTATCGCGGAACGACAGGCGGCTACGGACCTGGCATCTGCGCAGAGAGGTATTTTACCTCCGGCGTACCAGCAGCTTGACAGCGATAGTTTCAATCGGCGGCTATGGGCCTATCTATCATCGTTAAAGGCCTCAAGGAAAGTCCGCATAGATATCGTTTACGAAGCTTATTCGCCCGAATTATGGATCAAAAAGATGATGCGGTCGGCCGTAGATATCTACGCTGATCACTTGTTAGCATCGGGTGAGATAGATCCCGCGCTTAACTTTCGAAGGCAGCATTTTAAGATGTTATTTGAAAATGCGATAGAAAGAGATGTCTTTCTTAGCGAGCAGGTGGAGCTTATACGCAAAGAAAATCCCAACGCCCTTGTTGTAGTGCCCAGGGGGATTTCCCATCGGCAAGCGTTGACGTACCAACTCAATAAAAGTAATATAGCTGTCCGGGATTACCTGGATGAGGGGACTGCCCATTTAGTCAAGGGGTTGGAAGGGGCCTTTGATATGGACCCCTTAAAATTCCTTAAAAAAACCGATCAGGGCAAAGAAATCGTTATCGGAGAAGAGAACGATGCCGATATAGAGCGCTCTTTCTTTGAAGAAGATCTTCGCGCTATGTTGATCGAGAAATATCCTGATATGGACAGCGCGTTCGCGTATCTGTCGGCCTCAATTATAATGGGCAGGTATGATCGGCTTGAGGTGGAAGGGCTTATGCGCTTTACGGCGGCTCTAAAAACAGCCGGGGACAGGAGGACCTGTCTCATGTATTGGCTGGAAAAAAGCGGCAGGATGATGGATGAGGAGCAAAGGGGGCTTAAATCGTTCATCCTGGAAGCGAAACAATGGGCTGCCGCCAACAGCGCTGATGTGAATTCCGCCGAATCCAGAATAGTCTTCAATGATGTAAAAGATAATACGAGTATTGTCGACTCAGCTAAACCGGAGACGGCGCAGGCCTCTAAAACAACCCAGCTTTTCGAGATAGTGGAATCGGCGCTTGTCGATAAAAGAACGGAATTTATAGATGCCGGTAACAGGCTTATCGATTCGCTTGCCGCGAAAACAGGCTCTGAGGTCGCCACCGATATCGGCGCTCTCGACGAGAAGATGACGACGGCAAAAATAGGCCAGAGGGTCGAGCGGGCGATAGCGGCCATTGAGAAATTGGATAAGGAAGGCGTCGCGCCGGAAACCAGGACCGCTATCGAATTACTTAAGAAGAACCTTAGCCAATTTGAGGCGGATGGCGGGGTCGCGTCTCTTATCTTTCTCGCCAGAAGGGCGAAAAGAGAAAACCAGAAGCTCATAATAGGGCTCGAGACTGGCTGGATACCCGGCATCAAAAACGGCCTTCAGCAAAAGGCCATCTTCGCGCTGATGAGGGAGATGGATTCTATCGCGGAAGCGCTCCGGTCGATGGGGCTTGATAATGTAGAAGTTGTTCATGAAGGCGGCAGCGAGTTGGCAGGCGTCTTATTAAACAAGGCAAGCCAAACACAGACCAGCAAGCACAATATAGTAGTAATGGCTTCGGCCGGCACTATAAACTCAGACAGTTTCGCGGCCTTAAGGAACGCGGACGAAGGCGACAGGCCGTTCCTCGCAGGCATAGACCCGGCAGAGCTTATAAAGCTATACGCTGAATTCGGAGAGTCGGTCAGCAGCCAGCTTCATATAAGGCTGGCAGGCCTATTTTATATGACGATGGAGCTCGCGGCAGGAAAAGAGCCGCCGCAAACACCCATGATCGCCTCTTATGACAAGAAGATGAGGATCGTCATATTCTTGCCAAGCGCTAAGCCCATGGATTACGAGATGCTTAAGAATAACTACGCGGCTGAGAAAGCTGCCCTGCAGGCCGCCTAAATCCCAACCTCGATTAACCATCAAAATTCAACCGCTTAGGTTGGTTTGAGGTAAAAGTTAGACTATAAAAAAGCCAGAAACAAGCACTTGACAAGCCAATCTATATATAGTATACTTTAACAAACTTAATAAAAGAACAAAAAGAAAGATTGTAATAAAAGACAATGCACAAAGGGAGAAAGATATGACCTTCAGTAAAGATCCGAGAAAGATGAAGCCGTTTTTACGCGTCATCTCGATCATCCTTGTCCACACCTTTCTGATCTCAAGCATCACCTTCGCCGCACCTCAAGAGACTACTACCGCTGTCACGGCCAAAGAGGTGGTTACCGACCCCGAGAAGATCGTCATACCTAAAGAATATGGTATGATAAAGTCTAAGTTCAGCGGCAACTCTGACAGGCTCATAGTCCACATCCAGGACGCGCACTGCAACTACGAGGCCCAGTCGAACATAGCGAAGATGCTCGAGGCCCTCATAAAGAACGACGGCCTGAAGTTCGTAGCTGTCGAAGGCGCTGACGGCGCCATAGACACGTCATGGTTCAAGGCATTCCCGGACGAGGCGGTGCGCAAAGAGGTCGCCGACTACTTCATGAAGAAGGGCGAGATAACCGGCCCGGAATTCCTCTCCATAACGACAGATTACCCCATAAAACTGTTCGGCGCAGAGACGCGCGCCTACTATCTCCAGAACCTGAACGCATTCACCTCAAGCTATTCCCTCAAGGACGAGACCGAGAAGTACTTCAAGACTATAAAGGCAGCCCTCGACAAACTGAAGGGTTTCGTCTACAGCGATGAGCTCAGGCTGATCGACTCGAAGGACGCCGATTACAAGGCGAAGAAGCTGCAGTTCAATGAATACGTCCGCTTCCTGCAGGCCGAGGCGGAGAAGAACAGGATAAACCTGCGCCAGTTCGATAACCTCTTCAAACTCGTCAACGTCCTCATATACGAAAAGAAGATAGACTTCAACGTCACCGACACCGAACGCACAAACCTGATCGACGACCTCACGAAGAAATTGTCTAAGGATGGGGTCAACCAGCTCGTTACGCAATCGATCTCTTTCAAGATAGGCAAGATATCCTCCGCTGAATATTATAATTACCTGAAGAACCTGGCGATGGCGAACAGCATCGACCTCGCCAAAGAGTACCCGAACCTCTACAACTATATGATATATAATTCCGTCTACTCCAAGATAGAGAACGAGAAACTATTCCACGACATCACCAAAGCCGAAACCGCCATAAAGGAGAAGCTGTTTAAGAACGACGACCAGAGGACGCTGGAGAGGCTGTCGCGCCACATAGATACGCTGATAGGGCTTGTGAATATAGAGCTTCTGAACGGCGATTTCGAGTACTTCAAGAATAATAAGGGCGAATTCACCACCGAAGCGTTCAGCGGTTTCATAGGGAAGAAGACGACCCAGTACGGCCTGGCCATAGAGATACCGCAGCCGTCAGAGTCTGTCGCTACGAGCATAACAAAGCTCGAGGACTTTTACGCAATAGCCATAAAGCGCGACAAGGCGCTCGTGGATAACGCTCTGGCCGAGATGGACAAAGAGGGCGAGCGCATCGCGGTGCTGGTGACAGGCGGGTTCCATTCCGAAGGCATAGCAAAACTGCTGGAGAAGCAGGGTGTATCATACCTAGTTGTCTGCCCCTCGATCACAAAGGACGTCCCCACCCCTTATATACAGGTACTTACCAACCAGAGGACGTCGTTCGAGGATATAGTCATGGGCGCCGCAGAGCCGGCGAAGCAGGGCATGATAGCGGCAGCTCTGGCGACTTGGGCGTTCAATCTGAACAGTGCGGAGATGAAAGCCATTCTGGATTCAGTGGAAGGCTATGCAGGCTTCCCTGTCCGGATAGACAATATAGTGGAAGGATGGCTGAAGAGGCATTCGAAGGATTGGCTCGAGAACCGGCAGGAGCTTATCAAGAGATGGCGGGAGGCCAATCCTGGGCGCGCAACAGACATCAAAGAGATCATGAAGGAGGAATTTAAGAAGGCTGTAAGAAGGTCGGCCGCGGAGCGCGGGATCTCCGGAGAGAAGCTGGAAAAAACAGAAAAGATCTTATCGTCTTCCGAATTCAACAAAGGCTTTGACGCGGTCTACGCGCGCATAGCGCCGGATATAAGCGTGAAGGAGAAGATGACAGGCGCGCCCGCCGGCAATATTAAGGTAGATGAGGCGATACGGAACGCCGAGGCTATCCTTCCGGTCTTTCAGAACGGCGAAGTGCCTCAGGTCGTTCCCCAGAAGTATGCGGTCCTTGTGGATATTTTACGCAAACACCTGCACAACCTGACTGAAGAGGAGTTTGGCGCCATACTTAAAGATGCGGAGGTGCCGCTTGATAGCCCGCTGGCGAAAGCCTTTACCAAAGCCAATCTTCTAAAGGCCCTGGAAAAAGGCTACGGAAAAGAAGGGAAAGGATTAACGATAAAGCTTATCCAGCCGGGAGATGATGTCCCGGGCCTAACAAAGCCGGGCATCGTCATGTCGCCGCAGGGATCGAATTTCGGCCACTACAGCATAAATAATGACGCGGTCTATCTGCCCTGGAGGCTCATGGACATATTAATAGACAAACTCACCGCCGGCGACAGAAAATTCGAGTCATATATCGCCGCAGAGATAGCCCATGAACTTTCAGAATATACCATTCTCACGGTGGCATATCCGACCGGGAGGATAGATGTCTCTGAAATCCAGGATGTCTCCGCACAGGCGCACTTCATTGCCCAGAACCTCGAGATTGCGCTTGTCGGCCAGAGCATAGCCAGGCTTAATGCGCCGCGCAGCGCGCTCGACAACCTGATCGAGGAAATAGACCGTAAATATTTCGCCGATCTGAAGAACAGGACGGAAACTATCGCCGCTGCAGCCGCTGTGATCTCAGAGCGGCACGAGCGCATGGGAAGGGACTATCTTGAGGGCAGGCTGACCGTTCCGGTCGAGTCCTTTGACCGCATGCTCAGGATGAATGACGTCAGCGTAACGCTCAGTAGCATGGACGCCGCGCGCCGGAGAGACCTGCTCGTAAAGGCCATCGACTACTTTTTGAACAATAAAGGAAAGAAGATAGCCATAACGCTGCTCGTCGCCGGTGAGGCGTCGCGCATGCAGAAGGGCGATTATATCCCCCCGATCCTTACCGAGGCGCAGGCCAGCGAGCCGGAACGGTTCGGAAAGGTCGAGAGAGACAGTTCCAACAACATAATCGATACCACGCCACAGGCTAAAGCGCTCCTGCCGGCAGCCAAGGTAGGGGGCCGCTACGTCAGTTTTCTCGAGATATATCTTGCCAACATTTCGCGTATGAATAATATCTTTACACAGCTTGGTCTTGGCAGGCCCTTCATCCCGAAATTGATGGATAACGCAAAATACCATCCCATGATCATGAAGGAGTTGGAGAGGGTGGCTCCTCGCTACGGCTTTGACGCTAAAGAAGTCCTTGTCTTCCAGCAGCCTCTCGGCTGGAGAGTTGCCGCCACCGCCAAGGCGGTAGAGGAGCATAAGAGCGATTTTGTTGAGAAGTTCGGACAAAAAACGTATGACGACGCCTATAAATACGCCAAAGAAAACGAGGGCAGGCCTATTTACGATATTGCCGGCGTGGCCGAGGGGCATGGAGAATATTACCACAGTCAGTTGATGCCTATTCAGGAGTATCCTGGCAGGACGATGTTCGAGGTGTCCCGCGAACTCGGCGTAGATTATGACTGGGTCCGCAATGTAGACAACATGGCGCTTTTGGACGAGAATTGGCTTGCCCTCTTTGGTTACATGCTCGAACAGAACAACAATATGCTATTTGAGGTCTCCCTGCGTTCCGAAGGGCCTGCCGGCAAAGGCGGCAGTTTCTTTTACGACGGCCTTAAGAATATTAAATTGATAGAGGATGACGTCTATGCGGCTTCCGCTTCCGAGAACCATTTTAACAGAGCGGCCGATGAAAGCACGCACAATCCGAATGGCAATAACCCTTCCCCGATCAACAACGCCTCGTTCTTTACAAGGATCGAACCGGTATTTCAGGCCGTTTATGGGGAGAACGGAGAGCTTGACCGCGCGTTGGCCATGACCGACGATACCGCCAAAGCAGCCGCGCTCGCAGAGCTGCAGCAGGCCGGCAGGAGAAAGTTCGGCATAGTGCCCACCTTTAAGATAGTCAAGGGGAAGGACGGATATCCTATCGGCACCATCATCTTTGAAACCAGGATGGGGGATATGTATAAGGGCGCGGCCGGCAAGGTCAGCCTGGCCACCACCTCCTCAGCCGAAGATATAAGAACAGCGATGAGCGCCCAGGGCCTGCCGGTTAACGACTCCGGTTTAGTCGAGACGATGACAGGGCTTGACAATGTCCGGTTCGATTCCCTTAAAGAGAAGGCGGATTACGGTGATCAAGTGCTGCAGACTGTCCGCCAGGCGCTTACCAGTAAGGCGGTTGAAGGGGAGCTTGTTTCAGAGCCGGTGAAGCGTCTTATAGTATCGCGCAGACATCAGCTGGATCCGACAGAGCTTGAAACGAAGATACGCACGCGAGCCGAGGAGATATATCAAAGCAGGAGAAGGAATAATGTTCCAGGCGACCAGAAAACCGATTGGGAGCAGGCGAAAGAAGATGTTACGATTGAGATAGCGTCCGGTAAGAAGACCACAGGTTCCGTCGGCGCTGTACGCCTCAAAGGCGGCGAGCTGCCGGCCGCTGAGCACGGCACGCGCGGCGCCCGCGGCGCAGCTATCAGCGCGGTCGCAAGCGAGAAGAGCGTCAATGGAGCCATAGCCTCGCGGATCAGCTCGGGCATGGCATACATGCCGGTGAATTCGACCATTGCAAACGTTAATCCTGAAGACGTGAATATAGAGGTAAGGGATGAGCCGATCGAAACCGGCCTCACCGGGACTCAGAGGGATAACTACGCCAAGCTTCAAGAGCTCCTTGAAAGCATGCCCGTCAATCTCGTCATTATAAGAGGATTGAGAGACGAGCTTATAAAACGCGGCGTCGCACCGGACCTCATATTCCATCCGGGCGTTGCGAGGAACGCCGTATATATCGATGAAGCCGACCTCTTGCATCTGCTGTCGTTTCAGAACGGATTGACGCTGATAAAAGAGGCGATAGACCACGAACTGGCGCATATAAAGAATCCTAAACTGCCGGAGGAAGCCGTTGAGAAGACGGCCCCGACGAATAGAGTAAGGGAGGCGCTGGAAGCCTGGCGCGCCGAAGCCTCGAAGAAACCTGAGGAAATCAAGGTCTTGGACGAGGTCCTTAGGAGCATCGAGGCAGAGAAATGGGAACTGCAGAAGACGCTTAATCTGATCCCCGCGGACATGAGGAGAAAAATTAAGCCGGTGATATTGGCTGTCGACACGGCCATGGATCCTAACGCGATAGCCGCCATACAGGAAGGCGAGAGCGTCATTAAACATTACCTTGGCGGCACCGTCGCGGAGGTGCGCGCGACCGGCAAGACTCTTCTCGAAAATCTCAGGATAGAAGCCCAGGCGATGGCGCAAAGGCTCGGATGCGATGTGAAAGATATCTCCATCGTGACGATCTCAGGCAACAAGAGCCTGAGTGATCTGGACAATGCGATCATCGCTGAGGTTGCCAAGGGCGACCAGGATACTCTCGACAAGTATTATTACAGGGGGATCTTTACCGCTGAAGATATAGCGGTAATCAAGAAGATTGCGGACGGTCAATTGTCCGTCGACAGCATAGGGCCAGCACTTCCTGCCCTTAAAGCTAAGTTCGACACCGCCAGGCAGAGGAATATGGGCACGGTCTTAAATGTCCAGAACCAGAATAACAGGTATATACCTGTTATAGGCTTATATGACGTTGCGCTCAGGATAGCTTATAAATTAAGCGATGAGGAGAATGCCGCTATCGCAGACCGCCTGAACATGCTGAGGGACCCTAACAGCCCTCCTTTCACGGCAGACGATCTGAAGAAGGGCGTGATACCGTTCCTGCCTAAGACGGGGCCGGCCAACCTGGCCGAGGCCGTAGAGGCGTACAAGGCCGCGCAACAGGCATTGCAGTCGCTGTAATATACAGCGCAAAGATCGGATATAAGACGTAGGGCAGGTTTAAACCTGCCCTACGTTTTTTTGTTTGACTTTGGAACGCCATTTGGTAATATATTACCTTAATAATCGCATACCAATATAATAGGAGGTGTCCCATCAAATCCAAGCTATCCGTCCTCGTAATATTATCGCTCATAGCCATCCCGTTCATAATCTCTTCCACTGGCTGCGGGAAGAGACCCGACCTGGCCAAGCCCGAGCTCGTCGTATGGCACTGGCTCTCTGACAGGACCGAGGCCTTTGAGTACCTGGCAAAAGAGTACAAGAAAGAGCTCGGCGTGGACGTGAAGTTCGAACTGCGCCTCGAACTGTATGCCCCGACCTCGGCCTACGTATCGAAGATTCGCGCGGCAGCGCAGGCGAACAAGCTTCCCGACATATACGGCGTTCTCATGGAGATGAGGGATTTCGCCTCGCTCATCAAGGCCGGCCATATCCTCGATCTCAGCCCTTACATGGACGCGGATAATGGTGCCTGGAGATCGACGTTCTACAAGGGCGGCCTCATCATGAATACATTCCCTCAGGGCAGCCAGTATGAGGTGAAGCCCGGCATATACGGTGTCCCGCTCGACATAAACAATATCCAGATGATATACAACACCGAATTGCTAAAAATGGCGGGATGGAACCCCGGCAGGATCCCAGCCACATGGGATGAGTTTATAGCGCTTGGCGACGCGCTTAAAAAAGCGGGCATCCCCGGCATGGTCAGCGGCTGGGGCGAGTCATGGATGATACACTGCTTTGCCGATAACTTCGCCTGGAACATCATGGGACAGGAGAAGGTCCTCGCGACGGTAAAAGGCGAGGTCCCGTACACCGATCCGGACTGGGTAAAGGTCTTCGACCTTTTTAAACAGATGAAGGAGCATGGCCTCCTCACCGACGGCATTGTTACCATGATCAATAAAGAGGCCGAACAGACATTCGCCAACGAGCGCGCGGCGCTCGCATTCAACGGTTCGTGGTGCATCAATATCTACGAGAGCATGAACCCCAATCTTAAATACAGGGCCGCTCTTCCTCCGAGGGTCAATCTCCAGCGGCCGATGTACATATGGGGAGGGACGACGAGCTTTGTCGTCAACGCCAAATCTCCGCTGAAGGAAGAGGCGGTGAAATTCATAATGTGGCTTTCGGAAGAGAAGCAGCAGCGCTACCTCGCGAAAGAGACGCGCAACATCCCCGCGAACAGGCGCTGTGCCGATATCCTGTCCGGGCATACAGCAGAGTTCGCAGCCGCCATGGATAACGTCGTGCATCCGAGGCTATTGCCTTTAGAGGAATATCCGCTCGTCACCGAGGCGTTCGACAAAGGGATACAGTCTATCCTCATAGGCGAGGCCACTCCCGAGAGTGTCGCCAAGACCGTCCAGGAGGCGAAGGTGCGCGAGATGGAGAAGGCCGCCCAATTCCTGGCGCAGAAACAAAAACAGAAACAGAAACAGCAGAAATGAGTTTACAAATACCCCTTCTCAGGAAGATCAGGCCCGGCTACATATTCGTCGTACCGGCCGTCATAATGCTCGGCCTCTTTTACATCTATCCCTTCTTTAAAGTGCTGCAGCTGAGTTTCTACGAGTGGGACGGCATATCCCTGACGATGCAGTTCGTTGGCTTGGGCCAGTTCAAGGATATCATCTTCTTCAACTCCTCGTGGTGGCAGAGCATGTGGCACGCGGCCTACATCACGATACTGGCCCTCGTATTCCAGAACGGCCTTGCGCTCGTGCTGGCGCTCCTGGTCGACAGGGGGATAAAGTACGGGCAGATGTACCGCGTCATATTCTTCCTTCCGCCGGTCCTCTCCGGCATCGTCGTCGGCCTGATCTGGAACTGGATCTTTAACGGCAATTACGGCCTGCTCAACCATTGGCTCAACAATATAGGGCTCGCCAACCTTTCGCGGAGCTGGCTTTCAGACCCGAAGACAGCGCTTACCTGCGTAGCAGTCATCCATATGTGGAAAGGGTTCGGGTGGGGTTTCATCATCTTATTGGCGGGATTGCAGAACATCCCGCGGACCCTCTACGAAGCTGCCAGGATCGACGGCGCGAGCTACTGGGACATCTTCATAAAGATAACGACGCCGCTCATGCTGCCGGTCTTCGTCCTCGTCATGATACTGACGGTGCTGGGCACGATGCAGATATACGATATCATCGTCTCGACGACAGGCGGCGGGCCCGGCTACCACACCGAGGTGCCGGTCTCGAGGATCATCGCGAGGATGCTCTACTCCTCGCAGTTCGGCTACGCGTGCGCGATGGGGCTCGTCTTCGGGGCGGTGCTCGTCATGCTGTCGATCGCGCAGATGAAGATATCGAAGATCATGAAAAGGACCTAAGAGGCACATGAGGATAAAGATCACGAAATATGCCATAAGGGATCTCCTGGTCAGCCTCTCGTCCCACACCGTGCTGCTCGCAGTCTCCGTCACCTGCGTCTTCCCGCTTTTGTGGATGGTCTCCTCGAGCCTCAAGACGCAGCAGACGATATTCAAGAACATGAACCTCTGGCCCGGCATCTTCCACTGGGAGAACTACGTCATCGCCTGGACGCGCGGCGGCTTCGGCGTCTATTTCCTGAACAGCGTATTCTATACCGTGACGGTCGTCGGCGGGCTCATCATCATAGCGTCTCTCGCGGCATACGCGTTCTCGCGGCTCGAGTTCAGGGGCAAGAGGGGCCTCTACGGCATCTTCCTGGCCGCCATGATGATACCGATACCGGGCGCGTTCATCGCGCTCTACATACTCCTGGTGAAGCTGAACCTTGTCAATACGCGCCTCGGCTACATACTGCCCCAGATCAATATCGGGCTGTCGCTCGCCATCTATATCCTGAAGACGTTCTTCGATGAGATACCGACGGAGATCGAGGACTCTGCGATGGTCGACGGCTGCTCCCCGCTCGGCATCTGGTGGCATATCGCGCTGCCGCTGGCAAAGCCCGCCATCGCGGTCATCGCCATATTCAACGCCCTTGCCGTCTGGAACGAGTATATCCTCGCCATGATCATATTGCAGGACAAGGTGAAGATGCCGCTCCAGAGGGGGCTCATGATATTCCAGGGCGCCCATTTCACCGAATACCCGCTGCTCATGGCCGGCATAACTCTGACAGTCATCCCCATAGTGGTCATTTATCTCTTCATGCAGCGCTATATAATCGAAGGTATAACCGCGGGCGCGGTCAAGGGATAGGAGGCATTCAATGTCAGGCAGGATCATAAAGATCACCATAATATGTCTTTTGATAGTGGGCCTCGGCATATCCTTTAAGCCGCTTCTGAAACGGTTCACATTCTCCTGCAGCGCCGAGAATGCCGGTAAAGAAACGCCTGAAACGACTATTGCGCCGGCAGAGCCTGCGCCTAAAGGCGAGGTTACGCCGCAAGCTCCCGCTCCGGCAGCGCCTCCAGCGGGCAAATACGACTTCTCCGACTCATCGCACTGGAACCTCACCGTGAGCGCGTGGGAGAGCCTTGCGCAGAAAGACTTTGAAGGCGTATCGGCGTATGCCAATAAGTGCCTCGAGCTATACGAGCCCAAGGCGAAGGAGATGGCCGCCGGAATGAAGAGCTTCAGCCGGTCCGGCCACGAGGACGACTTCGCCCTCGTCAACGACGTCGCCACCAGCCACTACATCATGGGCGAGGCCTACATGAAGCTCGGACGGACCGAAGACGCACTGAAAGAGTTTAGCTACATCATCGCCGCCTACCCGTATGCCCAGTGCTGGGACCCCAAAGGATGGTTCTGGAAGGTCGCCGAGGTGAGCCAGAAGAACATCGACAAGATAGGTAAGCCACAGCCGCAGGAAGCGCCAGGCGGGCCGCAATGAAGATGAAGAAGACCCTCTTAATAGCCGTTGTTGTTCTGGTGGTCGCCGCAGTAGCGGCAGGGATATGGGCCTGGCGCTTAGCGGTCGCGGAGCTCATGCCTAAGGCGCAGTTTACCCTCTTCGATAAAGGGACCGAAGCGATAGTCGATTACGATAAGTACGGCGTATTCGAGAACGAGGGCACAGTCGATTTTAAATACAGGATAAAGAACCGTAAGGGCCTCGCCGCTGCCGTCGGAGAAGGCATCGCGCCAAACAATCAGGTCTTCAAGGATCCCGAATACAAGCGGCTCACCATAGAAAATGCGCTGGCAGGGGACCGGTGGAATTTCGCCGGCATCAATGACAGCAAGCTATCCTTCTACAAGTGGGCGTCGACGACGAACGAGGCTCCGGGCGTGCGGCAGTTCTATACGGCTCTCGCCCTCGAGAACGGCGGCCTCGTGACCCATGCCATCAAGGCATATTACGCCCTGATGGCGAACTATCCCAAAGCGACCAGCTATACCTATTGGAACACGCCATGGTACCCTTCGCGCTCATCGATCCTGAATATCCGGTATCTCACGAGAAAGTACCCGCTCCTCGGAATGAAGCTCGTGGGCGCTGATATGGAGGTGAGGAACGGCTACGACATCGACCCCACCAATGATGAGTTCGTCGCGACACCGGGGCGTATCGTAAAATGCAGGCCGTCGGACCTTTTGGAGCGTCAGGACCGCACGCGCCTCGCGGGCATAGCCAAAGAGCCGGTGAAAGGGAGGGTGCGGCTCGTGCAGTATAAGAGCGGCGACTGGCAGCTCATCGTGAACGGCAAGCCATTCATAGTTCAAGCGGTCGCGTATGCGCCGACCAAGATAGGCCAGAGCCCCGACGAGGGAACGCTCGCCGACTGGACGAAAGAGGACTATAACTCGAACGGCTTGATCGACGGGCCGTACGAGGCCTGGGTCGACGCGAACAATAACGGCCTGCGGGACGCCGGCGAGAAGGGTATCGGCGATTTCAAGCTGATGAAGGACATGGGCGTCAACGCCATCAGGGTCTATGACTGGCAGGGAGCCGCCAATAAAGAGCTCTTCCGCGACCTTTACAGGAAGTACGGCATCATGGTCATAATGGGTGACCTCATGGGCACTTACGCGGTCGGCAGCGGCACCACTTGGTACCGCGGCACGAATTACGCTGAGCCTAAGCACCAGGCCAACATGAAGGCGCGCATCCGGAAGATGGTCGAGGAGTATAAGGACGAACCGTATATCCTCATGTGGATGCTGGGCAACGAGACGAACTACGGCGTAGCCAACAGCGCCAAGCGCTACCCGCGCCCGTTCTACGGCTTCACCAATGAGATGGCGAAGATGATGAAGGAGCTAGACCCTAACCATCCCGTCGCTATCGGTAACGGCGACACGCTCTATCTGGATATATTCGCGGAGCTCTGCCCTGACGTCGACATCCTCGGCATGAACAGCTACCGCGGCTGGCACGGCTTTGGATTGTGGAACGACGTGAAACGCGTGGCCGGCAAGCCCGCGCTCATCACAGAGTACGGCGCATCGGCGTATATGGCCGGCCGTCCCAAAGATGAGGCGGAGGCAGCCCAGGCAGAATACCACATAGGCGCCTGGAACGACATACTTTATAACTCCGCCGGCTACGGCGCAGGCAACGCTCTAGGCGGCGTAGTCTTCGAATGGACTGACGAATGGTGGAAGGCCTATGAGCCGCTACTTCACGATATCCATAAACAGTGGCCGGGCCCGGTTAAAGGCGGATGGTTTTACGAAGAGTGGCTTGGGATCACTTCTCAAGGCTCCGGCACAGACAGCCCGTACATGAGAGAGTTGAGAAAAAGTTATTACGCTTATAAGAGGATGTGGAATCCAACTTTTTCGGACAAACTGAAAAACCTATGGTATAATATCGTCATTAAATTGTCCCGTTAATATATCAATAGGGTTAGTTTTGTAAATAGTTAAAATAAATAAGAAAGGGAGGGAGTACACCATGAAGAAGATATTTGCATTGGTGATAATCATCATGGCGTTTGCGGCAATTTACGCGATCGCCCAGTATTCGGATCTCGATAAGAAGGCAGGGGGTGTGGTAACTACTGTTGTCAATGAGGCGGAATCTACAGCGACTACAGCTGCCACCGCTGCCGAAGAGACCGCCACTGCGGCGGTTGAGTCGGCAGCCAAGGTCTCTTCAATGCCTGTTCCGGGCGCGGCACCCGCTATCACCGCCACGCAAAAAGTCGCCACAACCGCTGTGAGTTCTGTCGCTGATGTCACCAGGACCGCTGCGAGCGCAGTGACGGCCCCCGTAACCGAGGCGGCTGAACCGAAAGCGGCAGTCAAGAAGACATTCAACGTATTTACGGAAAAGTACGACCTCAAGAACCACTATATACCGTCCGGCTGGATGGGCGACTACGGCGATATCCAGATCGACGACGGCTGCACCACGACCCCGCACAGCGGGAAGACGTGCTTTAAGATCAAATACAGCGCGCAGGGCGCGCAGGGCGCGGGATGGATGGGCATCTACTGGCAGAACCCGGCGAATAACTGGGGAGGCCAGATGGGCGGCTACGACCTGAAAGAGTATAAGAAGCTCACGTTCTGGGCCAGGGGCGAAAAGGGCGCCGAGACGATCTCCGAGTTCAAAGTCGGCGGCATCAACGGCAATTACGCGGACTCTGATTCCACATCGATAGGGCCCATAACGCTGACGAAGGACTGGAAAGAGTATACGATCGACCTGAAGGGCATGGATCTCTCTTATATCAGCGGCGGCTTCGAGTTCAGCGCTTCGGCAAAAGATAACCCGGAAGGTTTCATAATCTATCTCGACGACGTAAAGTACGAAGAATAACCAAGTCCTGCGCCAGAGGCGCAGGATGGTCGGGCATTTCGGAGAAATGCCCAGACCTAGAGAAAGGGAAAGAATATGCTCTACAGGAAAAGAGTTTTTTTCGCGTCTATAACCGTTTTAGCGCTAACCGTCTTTCTTTCAATGGCCGGATGCGGCGAGCGTAAAAGTGAATTGAACCTGCCTGACCAGGAGACGAAGCAGCTAAAGGCGCTCGAAGGCGGCCTTCAGGCGAAAGCCGAAGCTGCAACCGGAGCTCCCAAGGCGGCAAGCGCGACCGGCGAGTTCAAAAAATTCTATATCTATGCCGACCAGGGATACTTCAAAAACCACTACATCCCCGCCGGCTGGATGGGTGATTACGGCGATCTAAAATACAATGACAGCTATCCGGACAAACCGTATTCGAGGAAGAGCTCCATAAAGATCGTCTACACAGCCCAGAAGAAGCAGGGCGCAGGCTGGTCCGGTATATACTGGCAGGATCCCGCCAATAACTGGGGCAACCTCAAGGGCGGCTATGACCTGACCGGCGCCAAGAAGCTGACCTTCTATGCCCGCGGAGATAAGGGCGGCGAGGTGATCACGGAGTTCAAGGTCGGCGGAATAAACGGCGAACATTCGGACACGGCTTCGGCAAGCATCGGCCCGATAGAACTTGGGGCCGACTGGAAGCAGTACACCATCGACCTGAAGGATGAGGACCTTTCGCTCATCATAGGCGGCTTCGCCTTCGTCATCAGTTCGATGGAGAATCCCGACGGCGCTACGTTCTACCTGGACGATATAGCGTTCGAATAACGGAGGCATATGTTCGGATATAACGAAAAGAATAAAGCGCTGAAGAAGGCCGTAGGAGCTGTCATTACCTTAGCGGTCCTGGCAGGGGCCTTTTACGGCGTCAAGACGTACCTTCCCTCCGCCATAAACTACATAGCCAACCTGGTCAATCCACCGTATAAAGGCCCGGTGAAGGTAGTCTCCACTCCTTCGGGATGGGTCCTCACCGTCGGCGGCAGGCCGTTCCTGGTGAAGGGCGTCTGCTACCAATATACGGAAGTCGGCCGGGGCCCCGGTTATGACATCTACGCGAATATCAACAAGCCGTGGATCGTCGACGGCGGCCTGATGAAGAGGATGGGCGTCAACGCCGTCAGGGTCTACGGCACCGGCAGGGACCTGAACGAACCGCGCGTCATGGTAAAGGACCTCTTCGACCGTTTCGGCATAAAGACCGCGATGGGGCATCCCCTTGGCCTGTGGGGCGGCAGTGCTCCGAATTACAGCGACCCGGAGTTCAGGGCCAGGATAAAGAACGAAGTGGTGCAGATGGTCGATGCCTATAAGAAAGAGGACGGCATCCTCTTCTGGATACTCGGCAATGACAACGCCTCTATCTTCCCTGAGGAGACCCGCGGAGAGCAGGCCAGGACATATTACACCTTCGTCAACGAGATTGCCGAGGCGGTGAAGGAAGCCGATCCTGACCATCCCGTCGTGATGGGCGCCAGGGACCTCGATACGATAGCGCTGGCGAAAGAGTTCGCGCCTTCCGTCGATATCCTCGGTGGCATCGGTTACACCGGAGAATCGTTCGGCCCTTATTTCCAGGTCGTGAAAGAGAATCTCGACAAACCGAACGTCTTCATAGAGTTCGGCGCTGACCGTTACGACGCGCTAAGCGGCCGTGAAGCGCAGAACTGGCAAGCGGCGTTCCTGACCAGCGGATGGGGCGAGATCACGAAGAACAGCGCCATGCTTTCGCCGGGAAAAGGCTTCGGCAATTCTCTCGGCGGGTTCGTCTTCGAATGGACCGACGAGTGGTGGAGGTATAACCCTGCCGAAACGGCAGGCTGGCGTCTCCACGACACGGGCGCAAGCGTGGCCAACCCGGCGTACCATTTCGATGCTAAGGCCGGCAACAATATGAATGACGAGTGGTGGGGCATGGTCGCCCTGGACCCGTCGCGCGCCGATAAGGGCGTTGAAAAGAGGGTCAAGACTGAGGCCTACTATGCGCTCCGCAATCTGTGGACGACGCCGCTTGAAAGGGCCATCTATGGGGTCGGTGACTTCCTGGGCAGTATAATCGACTGGATATCGAATATATTCTCGAATATCGCTGACTGGCTCTCGGGCCTGTTCAGCGGCGGCGGCGCGCCGGCCGGACCCGTGAAGGTCGCCCAAAAGGCTGGCGGCTGGGTCCTGACCGTAGGCGGTAAGCCGTATTTCGTGAAAGGCGTCTGCTATCAGTATGTAGAGATAGGCAAGAACAAGGATTACGACATGTTCGCCGACAGGAACAGGGCCTGGTTCAAGGACGGCGCGCTCATGAAGAAGATGGGCGTCAATACCGTCCGTTTTTACACCGGCGGCAGGGATGTGGCCGAGACGCGCGAGGTCATAAGCGATTTTTACAAAAAGTTCGGCATCAAGACGGCTATAGGCCACTATCTCGGATTCTGGGAATGGCCTCCGGCCAATTACGGCGATCCGCTCTTCAGGGACAGGATCAGGTCTGAAGTCCTGGAGATGGTCAAGGCCTACAAGGATGAGCCGGGTATCCTTTTTTGGATCCTCGGCAACGAGAACAACTACGCCTTTGACAGCGGCCTGAGGGCGTGGTCCACCACGTACACGGAAACGCTCCCGCCGCTTGAAGCGAGGCGCGAGCTGGCAAAGATATATTACTCTTTCGTCAATGACATCGCGAAGTCTATAAAAGAGATAGACCCGAACCATCCTGTCGTGATGGGCAACGGAGAGCTTGCGTCGATAGACGTTGCCAATAAGTACACGCCCGACGTCGATATCCTCGGCGGTATCATATACCAGGGCAAGACGTTCGGGACGTATTTCGACAGATTGAAGCGCAACTACGGCAAGCCGAACGTCTTCATAGAGTTCGGTTCAGACCGGTACGATTCCGTCTGGCAGCAGGAGGCAGAGGACTGGCAGGCGTTCTTCCTGAAGCTGCAGTGGCTCGAGATAGTCAAGAACAAGGTGGGCGGCACCGGCGCCGGCAATTCGCTCGGAGGGTTCATCTTCGAATGGCAGGATGAGTGGTGGAAGCACAATCCGGATTACGAGCCTGGCTGGCGCGTCCACGATACAGGCGCAAGCTGGGCCAATACCGCATACTATTTTGACGCGAAGGCCGGCAATAATATGAGTGAGGAGTGGTGGGGCGTTGTCGGGCTCGACCCGAAGGGCTCTAAGGATGGGCTGGAGAAGAGGGTTCCCAAAAAGGCGTTTCATGTCATGAGGGAACTGTGGACCGGGAAGATCTAGATAAACAAGTAGGAGGGTGCGCGGTGAAGAAGCTTGTCAATATCGCGTTTTTAGTCTGTCTGGCATGCCTTTTTTTTATCTGCACTCATGATATTTCATATGCGCAGGATGTAACAGTTAAAGATACTACTGCCAAAGAGACAGCCGCCAAAGAGGCGGCCGCCCAGGATACGGCTACGTCGGCCGTTGCGCAGGATAAGGCTGCTACGGCCAGCATCCAGGATGCTGCCGCCGCGCAGGACCCGGCGAGCGTCCTAGGCACGGCCTATGGCCCGGTTGCCCCGGATGCGGCTGCGGCCCAGGATGCGGCCGCGGAAGAGACCGCCAAGGGCAAGCCCACCTCGATGGTAAAGATGCACGGTACCTATGGCCTATCCATGGGTTTCACGATGGACGAAGCCATGTGGAAGATGGCGAACGGAGACTGGCAGGAGAAGAACTGGCGCTACGCCTTCCACGATCTCGACGTCAATGTCTACGATCCCAGGATATTCGATCGCTATGAGGTGGAGATAGAGACCGATACCAAAACTCCGTGGAACGCCTACGCCGATATCATCATCGACCCGTGGTCTTTTGTGCAGGTCAGCAACACGCAGCATGTTTTGAATGAGGTTGGAGATGAGAGTGTCGATGTAAAGTATAAGGCCTGGCAGAATACCGGCTATACCATTAACCAAATGCTTCGCACAGATAGAGGGGGAACTATATTTATTCCTGAGCAGAAGGTAATCAGCAACAGGGTTACGCAATTTACCGGGGATCCTGTTTTTGCACCTACCGGCACCAACCCGTTCATATTCTCTCCCGACCGGAACACCAAGCTGGAGTATATCTTCAGGCCCGTGCGGAAGCTGTGGGTCGAGTATAATGAATCTCCCTTATATATCAAAGCATTTGCCATAGCCGATCAGGCCGAGGCGCTTACTTCAGACGATCCGCTTACCTTATCCAATAACCATGTATACTGGGCGCCGAGCCCGTGGCTTTGGCGGTTTGATCCGGGAAGAGAATTTACACAGCTTCCCGGTCTTTCGGAGGTGGCCCAGCAGCCCGCCATGTGGAACTGGGACGAACAATGGTTCGCCGAGGACTCGAATCGCCGCTATCTTACATTCCTGCGGGGCATAAGCGCGGGATGGAACGTGGAAGACTTCGCCAGCCTCAACATAACCGCCGCGGCGCCTCTGGGCCTTTGGGATACTTATGAAACAGTAACGAGCGTTCCGATCGCCGCCCGTTTCAAGATGAACCCTACCGACAAGTTGACGCTCGGCTCCACCTACACCTCGAAGTATGGCGTCTTTAAACAGCATTTGAGGGCCCAGAACCATGTCCTGGCCGGTGATGTAACTTACAACGTATGGGACAAGACCGATGTGTTCGGAGAGCTTGCCGGCAGCCTTATGAATGTCGAACACGCCGATCGCGAGATAACCAAGGATACCGGAGAGGCCTATAAGTTAGGGGTCAGGTCAAAGATAGATTTTAATGAAGCCAACTCTCTTAAAAGCGACGTCTATTTCGCGTATATGAGCCAGAATTTTTCGCCGGGGCTTGCCGACTATCGGGATACGAGAGAGGACCGCGAGTGGGGCCGCCATATATGGTTCGAACCGCTCTCGCCGGAAGACCAGGCCTCGAGGATAGGCGACGGTGTCGATATAAACAGGTATACGGTCGGCGCCAACGCGCGCGCTAAGATAGCGGATAATTTTTTCGATGTATTCCTTAATTTCCGCAATGTTCATGATGCTACAGAGAGTAATAAGTTTGTTGAGAATACCGCGAGGGCCGAAGTGACCTGCAATCCCGTAGGCCGCGTCCAGCTTAAAGGGCTCGCGCTGGTCCGTAATTACCATGATAGCATCGGAGGCTATGACCCGCTGATACGCGAGAGGTATACCGATAAATTTTATCAGAGCCTTAGCAGCGGTGGTACTCTCAGCACTGTTGAGGACGGCCAGGATGTAAATATCATGACCTTCTCCGGCGGGGCAAAGGTCGATGTCGTGCCTGACAAGGTTATCGTGTATGGTGTCTATGAGGCGACGAACGATCCGCAGGACTTCCCCAGGAATATACTTAACAACCCGACCCCCAACAATTCGGACGGAACTCCCGCTAATTATACGCACGACAATGTCAATTTTAACCAGCTCAACTACAGTTTGTATACCCAGAGCCTTTTTAACCTTCCGCCGTATAATGATTTCTTCAGCATGTGGAAAGGGTGCGTTACGGTCCGGCCGGTCAAGAATTTCCAGGTCAAATACACTCACGTCACCAATACTAATCAAAATTATGCGGCCTTATTCGACAACAACCATACGCATGACGAGGTTACGGTTGTGTATAACCCTTTCAAGGGAGTTACCTGGACGACCGGTTGCTCTATTTCAAGGGTCATCGATCTGGCGCGGGCTGTAGATACGTCCGCTGGGCCTGGCGGTATTTCAGTTTCTCCGCAAGACAGGCAGTTCAAGTCTCATACCAATATTTACAGCCAGCTCAACTGGGACTTTAAAAGGGACCAGCGCCTTACGTTCCAGTTCGGTGAGTCATGGTTCCTGACGCAGGGCGGGGATGTTTTCGGCCCGCGGTGGTTCTCACAAACCACCTCGGTGCTCGATACGAGGGCCATATTCAGGGTCTGGTACCAGGGAAAATTCTGACGGCTACCTTCAGACTGGAAGCATGCGTAAAAGCGATCTCCTCGAGCGTAGGAAATACATACGTCTTGATTCGGTATTTCCCGTCGAGATATATCTGCCCGACCACCACAACAGTTCGGCCCCGCGCCTCGTCCAGGCCTTCACCCGCGACGTCTCGCTCGGCGGCCTCTGCCTCTCTGTAAACGATCCCGACAGCCACCTCCTCACCTTAGTCACCGCCGGCGCCAAGCCGTTCGACGTCGCCATCAACATGCCCATCACCGGCAAGCCTGTCGAGGCGCGCGTCAGGGTGGCGTGGCACGAGATAAAACAGCTCGACCGCCACAGGCAGCTCCTCATGGGCGTCGCATACGAAGAGATATCGCCCCGCGACAGGCATAAGATATGGACGTCGGCGCGACGCATAAAGTGGCTGCCGAGACTCGGCGCTTTAGCCATCGTCCTTCTCGCCTGCCTCCTCTTTGCCTCCGACTACAGGGCATCGCAATTGCGCGCCAGGAACAGGGAGCTGATCAACCGTTTCTACAAGGTGCAGGAGGAAGGGGAGCTATATACGCGAAGCGCCACCAGGATAGACGAGAAGTACGCCGATCTCAAGGCGAGGCTGATCGAGAACGATAGTCTCGCAAAGTCCCTGCAGGCCGAGCTTGCCAATCTTAAGATCGACGACCCGGCAATGCTGGCGAAGGAGAGGGTGCGGCTGGAGGAGAGTCTTGCCGCGGCGCTCGGCGAAAAGGCGGTCCTCGAAAACCAGTTTAAAGGCGTTACGGAGCGGAAGGATAAGGCGTCGAAGCTTCTGGATGAAGTGAAGGGGCAGAGGCGCCGGCTCGAAGAGGCGACGACTGAGAACATGTACCAGTGGCTGAATACCCACCGGAACCGGTTCACAGGCCTCGTCATGAGCTTCGAGGGCGACCAGGCCATAAAGGACTGGGCCTTCAGCTACGACCAGTCGCTCGTCTCGCAGGTCTTCCTCATATCCGGCGATAAGGAGAAGGCGGGCCAGATACTTTCGTTCTTCAAAGATAAGGCCGCGCGGCGTTCCGGCGGGTTCGTCAACGCCTATAACGTCGTGACTGGGACGCCTGCCGAAGAGGTCGTCCACATAGGGCCCAATATATGGGTAGGCATAACCGCCGTCCGCTACGCGGATAAGGCAGGCGGCAACGCCTATCTGGATCTGGCGGAGGATATAGCGCGCTGGGTGATATCGCTAAAGGACAGGGAAGGCGGCTTGCGCGGCGGGCCGGGAGTCTCCTGGTACTCGACGGAGCATAACCTCGACGCCTACGCGCTCTTCAAGATGCTCTACGCAATGACCAGGAAAGAGGTCTATCGCAAGGAGATGGCCAGCACGCTCAAGTGGATCAGGGAGAACACCTACTCAGCGAAAGAGGGCAGGATGAACCGCGGCAAAGGCGATTCGACGATCGCCACCGATACGCTCGCCTGGTCGATCGCCGCCATAGGGCCGGCAACGCTTGCCAGCGAGGGGATGGATCCGGACGCCATCATGAAGTTCGCGGAGGAACACTGCCTGATATCTACGTCTTTCAACAGGCCTGACGGCGAGGCCGTGAATATAAAGGGGTTCGATTTTGCCAAGTCGCGCAATATAGCAAGGAACGGCATCGTCTCGACAGAGTGGACGGCCCAGATGATCATCGCGTATAAGATGATGGCAGATTTTTACAGCGGGCTTGGCGAAAAGGCGAAGGCGGACGACTACGCGGGAAAAGCGGAATTTTATCTGGGCGAGCTGGATAAGATGGTTATCTCGAGCCCGTCTCCCAGCGGGCAAGGGGCAGGGTGCCTTCCTTACGCGTCGCAACCCAACGCAGACACAGGCCACGGCTGGAGGACGCCCGCAGGCGCGCAGACCGGATCCGTTTCAGGGACCGCATATACGATATTCGCGAAGAAGGGATATAACCCGCTATCGCTGGAGTAGTTGGGAGCTGGAAGAGGATGGAACCGAAATACTACCTTAACGGCGATGAGTTCGTAATAGAAAATTATAATCAGGCGAAACCGTTCGCAAGTTTCCTGCCCGGCATAGCAGGCCTGCGCGGCAAGCCGTTGTGGGCCTTTTACGTCAACAGGGGCCAGTGCATGGCGTCATTCGGCCAGATGAATAAAGAAGGCGCCATGATGGAGTTCTACCCCGCGAATACCAGCTACAGGCGCGTCGGCCTCGAGGGCTTCAGGACTTTTGTAAAGACAGATGGCGCGGTATACGAGCCGTTCAAGACGCCGTGCTGCGCTGCGGCCCCGGAATCTCCGGGTCCGGCGCAGAAGATGCATATCTCGATGCACGAACTGCGCATCGAAGAAGTATCCGCGACGCCGGGCCTGCGCTTTGAAGCCGTCTACTTCACCATCCCGCACGAGAACTTCCCGGCGCTTGCGAGAATATTGACTATAGAGAACACCTCTAAAAAGGTCTTGGAGCTGGAGGTGATCGACGGCATGCCGAAGATATGCCCATTCGGCATGAATGAGTTCTTCATGAAGCAGATGTCGCGCACGATAGAAGCGTGGATGGAGGTCGCCTGTCTTTCCGAGGAGACGCCTTTCTACAGGCTGCGCGTCGACGCTGCCGACACCTCGGAGACCAGGCATATCACTAGCGGCAACTTTTACTTGAGCCGCCTAGGCCGCGGCGGGGCCCGGCCGTCGCTGATAGTCGACCCGGCCGTCGTCTTCGGGACTTTCAGCGACCTGACATGGCCGGGCGCGTTCGCCTCCGAAGATTTTGCCGTGCCGGAACGCCAGGTAGATAAAAACATTACGCCATCCGCATTTTCGTATTGCAAGCTCCGCCTTCCCGCAGGCGCTTCAGGGTCCATCCTGAGCCTCATAGGGCACGCAGCGTCAGTCGAGGAGCTGAAGAAGATAGACAGCCGGATGGGGCCGGCCTTTTTCGAGGACAAGCGCGAGGAGAACAGGGACGAGATAGCCTCGCGGGCATCATCGGTATCGGTCTTCTCGGGCGTGCAGGCATTCGACCTCTATGTCCGCCAGACGAACCTCGACAATATATTGCGCGGAGGCCTCCCCATAACCGTGAAAGGCGCCAAGAAGGCCGTATACGTCTTTAACCGAAGACACGGCGATCTGGAGCGCGACTACAACAATTTCGTGCTAAAGGCCGACTTCTATTCGCAGGGCAACGGCAGTTTCCGCGACACGAACCAGAACCGGCGCACATCAGTCTGGCTGAACCCGGCTGTCGCGGAAAAGGATATAAAGGATTTTTATAGCCTGATACAGCTCGACGGTTATAACCCCCTGATCGTGAAAGGAGACAGGCTCTCCGTAAAGGACAGGGCCGCCGTAAAGAGGATCGCGGAAAAGTATTTCGGCAGGAAGGAACGCCAAGAGGCGCGCGCATTCCTGCCGGGTGAGTTCACGCTGGGCGAGCTTATAAAATTCGCCGGGAGAAATTCCGTCAGGGACGAAGAGGGCTTTCTCGGCGACGTCATAAATAACGCCGTGTCGAAGATAGAGGCCGAGCACGGCGAGGGATTCTGGATTGACCACTGGACTTATAACCTGGACCTGGTGGAGAGCTACCTTGCGCTGTATCCGGAAAAGCAGCACGAGCTCCTATTCAGGGACAGGGATTACGCGTTCTTCGACAACGCGCACAGGGTAAAACCGAGGAGCGAGAGGATCGTCCCGGACCGGGATAAGAAGGCGCGGCAGTATCATTGCGTATATGCCGACGGGGAGAAGGAGCGCCTCATAGCGTCCAGAAAGGCCGATCCGTCGTGGGTGAGGACGAGGCGTGGCAAGGGCGATATATATAAGTGCACCCTCGCGGCGAAGATGCTCGTTTTGGTCGCCAACAAGATGGCGACGCTCGACCCGTCCGGCATAGGCGTGGAGATGGAGGCGGACAAGCCGGCGTGGTGCGACTCGCTGAACGGACTTCCGGCGCTCATAGGCTCGTCGCTCTCTGAAACTCTTGAGCTGGTGAGGCTCGTCAAGTTCCTGAGGTCGGCTTTCGCCGAAGCCGCCGGCGTATCCGTGCCGGCGGAACTCGCTTCATTCATCGCCGGCCTGATGAAGCTCCTATCGGCGGACGTCGCGTCGAAGGACGGTATTAAAAATTTCCGCTATTGGGACAGGTCCAACGCCCTGAAGGAGAAGTACCGCAAGGATGTGCGTTTCGGGGTAAGCGGCAATGATAAGCCGATGGAAAAAGAGCATGTCCTGGGATTTCTTTCCCTCTGTTTTGCGAAACTTGAAGACGGCATCAAGAGAGGCTGTGACAGCTCGGGAGTCCCGTATACCTATTTTATTAACGAGCTCCGCTCGACCGTGAAAGGCAGGGTCAAGCACCCGGTCTCCTCGAGGCCTCTGCCGATCTTCCTTGAAGCGCCAGTCCACGCGATGAAGATAGCCAGAAACGCTTCAGCCGTTAACACGCCGACAGGATCTTCGCATGCGGCCGCCAACGGCATCTTCGACGCCCGCTCACTTTACGGCAATGTGCGTTCAAGCGAGCTTTACGACAAAGCGCTCGGCATGTATAAGCTTAACGCGTCCCTGGAGAATGAGCCGTTCGAGATAGGGCGCAGCCGCGTCTTCACGCCGGGATGGCTCGAGAACGAGTCCGTATGGCTCCACATGGAGTACAAATTCCTGCTCGAGGTCCTCAAAAGGGGCCTTTACGAAGAGTTCTTCCGCGACCTGAAGTCCGCCCTGATACCTTTCCAGGATCCGGCGCGTTACGGCAGGAGCACCCTGGAAAACTCTTCCTTCATCACATGCAGCAGATTCTTCGACGAGAAACTGCGCGGCAACGGTTTCGTGGCGCGCCTGAGCGGCGCGACAGCCGAATTTTTGCAGATGCTGCTCATCATGAACATGGGGAAGAGGCCGTTCTCGCTCGAGGGTAATGAGCTCGTCTTTAAACCGTCGCCTGTGCTCGAGAGCCCGTTCTTCTCTGATAAGGCCCGCCAGATCGACTTCACCTTCAAGTCCGGCAAGAGAAGGGTGGCGCTCGCTGCCGGCTCCTACGCCTTCAGCCTCTTCGAACATACGCTCGTGATATACGAAAACCCGAAAAGGCATGACACCTTTGGTGAGACGGGCGTGAAACCGGTGCGGTACACGGTATCTTACAGCGAGGGAAGGGAGAACGTCGTAGATTCCAAGATCCTCGGCGAACCGTATGCCAGGGACCTGAGGAAGGGCGCCATTGAAACAGTCTCTATCATGCTGGATTAGCCATGGGGAATAACCTCTGGAGTTTCACAGGCAGTTTCGGGACTTTTGAATCAAAGTCGGCAGACCGCATCAAGTCGCTATACTTCCCGCTTACCAACGAACGCCTCATGTCGTCGATATCACCGGACCTTCACGGCGATATCAAGACGGGGCAGGATTCATTCCTCCTGGCGCCGGCGTCGCGCATCGACCTTTTGAACCTGAGGTCGTCACGGAACTTCTGGGTCCGCGCAGGCAAGTCCAGGGCCTGGTCGGCAACAGGCGTCTCCAAGGACCTGAAACAGATCAACTCCGACATATTCACGTTAAGAGCGGGCTTCCTGTGGCACGAGGTGATGCGCGCGAATAAGAAGATGGGGCTCGAGGCCCGGATACTCTCCTTCGTGCCGGTCTCGGGCGCGCCGATAGAAGTGATGCGCGTTACGCTCGCCAACACGTCTTCAAAAGAGATAACTATTATCCCCACGGCGGCCATCCCCATATACGGCCGCGGCGCCAATAATCTGCGCGACCACCGTCACGTCACATCGCTACTGCAGAGACCCAGGCTGCACCGCTTCGGCGTCACGACGAAGCCGACGCTGTCATTCGATGAGGCCGGCCACAAGCCCAACCAGGCCGTCTATTTTGTCCTCGGATGGGACGATGACCTGAGGCCGCCGAGCCACATATATCAGACTGAGGAGGTCTTCTGCGGCGACGGAGGCGACCTGGAGGCGCCGGAATCGGTCCTCAAAGATATACTTCCGCCGAAGGGCGTCGTAGTGGGTGAAGAGCCGATGGGCGCTCTGCGGTTCCGATCGGTGTCCCTCAAGCCCGGTGAATACGCCTTCTACACGATCGTCATGGGCATCAGCAACAGCTACGCGGAGATAGAGGATACCATAAAGAAGCTCAAGAACCCCGTTAAGCTGCAGATCGAGTTCATGAAGACCAGAGAACACTGGACTCGCTTGAGCGAGAGGATAAAGGTCGAGGCCGGCGACGGAGATTTCGGGAAATGGTTCCGTTGGGTCGCGATCCAGCCCACGTTGCGCCGGATATACGGCTGCTCTTTCCTGCCCGATTTCGATTACGGTAAAGGCGGCCGCGGCTGGCGGGACCTGTGGCAGGATTGCCTCGGCCTCATCCTGAGCGAACCGGATCGCGCGAGAGAGCTTCTTCTCAATAACTTCTCAGGAGTGCGGATCGACGGGTCCAATGCCACGATCATCGGGAAGAAACCGGGAGAGTTCCTCTCCGACCGCAATAACATAAGCAGGGTCTGGATGGACCACGGCGTATGGCCGCTCATCACGCTCGACCTGTATCTGAACGAGCAGGGCGACTTCGGGATGCTCTTCAACGAGGCCCCCTATTTCCGCAACCACGAACTCGACAGGGCCAGCCGCATCGATCCTGCCTGGCGCGCTTCCCGCGGGCAGCGCCTAAAGACGCGTTCCGGAAAGATATACAAAGGCACGGTGCTCGAGCACCTTCTGGTGCAGAACCTAGTCCAGTTCTTCAACGTCGGCAGCCACAACCACGTGCGGCTCGAGGGCGCCGACTGGAACGACGGCCTCGACATGGCAAAAGAGAACGGCGAGAGCGTGGCATTCAGCGCGATGTATGCGCATAACCTGGCGCTCATCGCCGAGATCATCGAAAAGACCGGCGCGAAGGACGTGGAGATCGCCGAGGAGCTGACAGCGCTTTTTAAAAAGATAAACTATGGCGACATAGGCGCAAAGCGAAAGGTGTTGGCGGAATATTTCGCGAAGACGCGCTATACCGTCTCCGGCAGGAAGGTGAAGATGGACACTGGCCGGCTTGCCGCAGACCTCAGGGCCAAGTCGGAATGGATGACAGGGCATATCCGCGAGAACGAGTGGCTTAAAGAAGGGTTCTTCAACGGCTATTACGATAACAGGAAGAGGCGGGTGGAAGGCAGGCACGGCGGCATCATCAGGATGATGCTGGCTTCCCAGGTCTTCCCGATAATGGGCGGCGCGGCCGAAGACTGGCAGATAGCGGATATCCTGAAGAGCGCCCGAAGGCACCTGCGGGACAAGAGGCTTAAAGGTTTCCGCCTGAACACGGATTTCAAAAGCGAGCAGCACGACCTGGGCCGGGCCTTCTCGTTTCTATACGGCGACAAGGAGAACGGCGCGTTCTTCAGCCACATGGCGGTGATGTTCGCCTACGCATTGTATAAGAGAGGATACGCCAGGGAAGGCTGGCAGGCGCTGGACTCAATTTACAACATGGCAAAGGATACCAGCATGTCGAAGATATACCCGTGCATCCCCGAGTACTTCAATCTGGAAGGCAGGGGGATGTATACGTATCTTACCGGTTCGGCGAGCTGGTTCATTCTTACGATGCTGACGCAGGCCTTCGGGGTCAAGGGCAAGGACGGCGACCTGGCCATCGAGCCGAAGCTCTGCCGCGAGCAGTTCAGGGCCTCAAAGACGATATCGATCGAAAGGGTGTTCGCCGGCCGCAGGATCCGCGTGAATTTTTCCAATCCTGAAAGACGCGATTGGGACGCCTACAGGATACGGAAGGCATGGCTGAACGGCCGGGACCTGGCCATCATGGAGCACGGCCGCATCATTGTAAGCAGAAGGACGATACAGGGCTTGCCTGCCGGCAAGACCAATATCATAGATATAATATTGGGGTAGAAAAAAATGGGGACGGTTCTGATTTTACCGAGTACCGAGTACCGAAGAAATCAGAACCGTCCCCATTTTCCCATTATTTCTTTAATAGTTTAAAGATGCTTTTTTAAACTCCGGTATTTCGTATTGACACCCTTTTAACTATCTGCTAAACTTCTAGTTGAAAGCATATGTTAACGCTATGACACCCCCGGTGGATACCATAATGACGGCCAAAAAAGAAGCTGTCGTGAAAAAGCCGACCGGCTCAAAGAAAGATACCCATCACAAGAGCCGGCTCTACGACTCTTTCCAGGAAGAGATAGCCAATACCTACTTCAAGACTTCGCCCACAGGCAAGAAGGCATCGAAGAAGAAGGCCTCGTCGCTGCCGTGGATCGTCGCGGCCTTTGCCGTTTGTCTTGCGGTGGTGATCTTCATCTCGAAGAGCAACTTTGATATAAAGGTGAGGGTGCTCAGCGGCACGCCCTTCATCACTAAGGACGCCTCGGCGTCGGCTGCGGACGGAGCGCAGTTCTTCGTGAAGGGCGGCGAACCGAACACGACACTCATAGGCAAGACCTTCTTCGTCGGCGATGCGCGCACTTCCAGCGCAATGGGAGATAACGAGATCACCCTGTCCAATTCGAAGGGGCAGGGGTGGGCGAGTTTCGTCATAGAGATGAAAGAGCCGATAAACCTCACCGCGTTCGATATACGGTACGCCGCGAAGAGCTCGAGCGGGGCGGAGAAGCTGGTCCCTATCATCATAGACTCCCAGAACCGTTCGTACAGGATAGAAGACAGTTCGCTTACCGCGCTCTCGGACGGCTGGCACACCTATATCATAGGCTTCAAGCCGGTCAGGAGCGACATAGATATCGCCAATGTATCGGCGGTGAAGTTCGAATTCGGGACTGAAACCGCCGGAAACAGCCCGTCGGCCGTCATATTCTTAAAGGACATATCGATGATAAAGGCGAGAAGGATAAAATGGCTATAAAGAACGACGGAGTCTTCACCTACCACATACTGCAGGACAGAGAGCGGAAGAACCTCGCGATACTGGAGCTCATACGCAAGCGCAGCCCCATCTCCAAGGCGGAGATATCGAGGACCCTCGGATTCAATATCGTCACGATCACCAACTACCTCGACTACTACATCAATAAACGGATGGTCCTGGAGGTCGGCCTCGACGTCTCCTCCGGAGGGAGGCGGCCGGAACTCCTGGAGCTCAACGCCAGGAGCGGCTACATCGTAGGCGTTGACATGGGGCCCGAATTCATATCGTCGGTCGTCGCGGACCTTAAGATAAAGGTCGTCAGCCAGACGAAGGTCCCCAGGCCGGGTGGCAGCATGGAGAACCTCATACCTGAGGTCATCAAAGCCATAAGCGATACCGTCGAGAAGTCAAAGATCGACATCTCCTCCCTTAAGAATATCGGCATAGGGATGTCCGGCATCGTCGACTACTATTCAGGAACGATACGCGACACCGACCCTCTACGGGGACGGACGAGGGTGGGGTTCCTCAGGTTCATCAAGGCGATCGAGGACAAATTCAACATACCGGTCTATATAGGTAATGACGCCTCTTGCGCCGCTTTCGGTGAAAAGGCGCTCAACCCCGGCGCGGATGTCGACAACATGCTCTACATGTATTCGGACGTCGGCAGCGGGCTGGTAGTCCACGGCGACGTCTATGTCGGTTCGAGCGGGTGCGCCGGCGAGACGCAGCTTGCCTTCGAGAGCTCTCACAGGGACGAAAAACTCCACGGTAAAGAGTACACGTATCTGCGGCCGATGGGCACGTCCACAGACCTCGGGATAGTCGCGGCCGCGAAGAAGGTCTTCGAGAAAGGGCTTGCCACCGATATACTCGGCCTGGTGAACGGCGATGCGAACGCCGTGACTAAAGAAACGGTCATAGAGGCGGCCAGGAAAGGCGATAAGATAGCGATAGAGCTTGTGGAGGAGGCCGGCAGGACCCTGGGCGTGAAGGCCGCGTATCTCATCAACTTCTTCAATCCGGCTGTCGTCGTGATAGGCGGAGGGCTGGAGAGGGCGGGCGACATCTTCATGAACGAATTGCGCTCCAGCATCAGGCGTTTCGCTTTCGAGGAACCCGCCAGCGTCGTCAAGATCATCCCGAGCATGCTAGGCGAAAGCTCGGTCGTTCTCGGCGCTGCCGCGCTCGCCGCAAGAGAAGTCTTCATACAGGCATAAAAGGGGAAAATAGGGACGGTTCTAATTTTCTCTCGGTCTTTCCAAACTCAGTTTCGCATTTTTAATGCGTAATGAAAAATAGAACCGTCCCCATTTTCTTTTCTTTAGATTTATAGGAAGGAGTTGTTCTATGTGGGGTTTACGCTTAAGGATGTTCCTGCTCACGGCTCTCTTGTTCGCGATCGTATACGCGATCATCTCGGCCGTCAGTTATTCATTAGGCGTCACCAACTTCTACTTCTACCTCATTGTTTCGCTGGTGATGATGCTCGTGCAATACATGCTCGGCCCGAAGATCGTCGACTGGTCGATGCGCGTCAAATATATAAAACCCGGCGAATATCCGCAGTTACATTCTATGGTACGCAACCTTGCCGCCGCAGCAAAGATCCCGGTGCCGCGCATCGGCATCTCGCAGGTCGCGATCCCCAACGCCTTCGCGTTCGGGCGCACTATCAGGGATTCGAGGATATGCGTGACCGAGGGTATTATCGGCCTTCTCGACGAGAAGGAGATGAGGGCGGTCCTGGGCCACGAGATGAGCCATATCAGGAACAGGGACGTCCTCACCATAACGCTCCTATCCGTGATACCGATGATACTCTACCGCATCGCGTGGCAGTTCCTCTTCTACGGAGGGGACAGGCGCGACCGCGGCCAGAACGCCGCGCTCGTCGGGCTTCTCGCGTTCCTCTTCTATTTCGTGACGAATCTACTCGTCCTGTATGCGTCAAGGATCAGGGAGTATTTTGCCGACAAAGGTTCCGTCGACCTGGGCAACGATCCGTCGTGGCTGGCATCAGCGCTCTACAAGCTCGTCTATGGTTCGGCGAGGATGGACCGCGCCGCCTTAAAGGACGTCGAAGGGATGAAGGCCTTCTTTGCCAACGACCCCTCGAGGGCCGTTGCGGAACTCAAAGACCTGCGCGACCTCGACCTCGATAAGAGCGGCACCATATCCAGAGACGAGCTCATGGCGCTTCAAAACCGCCAGGTGCGGCTCGGTTTCGGCGACAAGCTCATGGAACTCCTCAGCACCCACCCGAACATGCTGAAGAGGATAAAGCGCTTAAGCAAATCCGGAAAACCAAATTGATATTCAAGTTTGACGCCACGGGCATAGGCAGCGTTCCCTTCAAAGACCCCAAATCGGCATGCCGCCTCATCTTCGACAACTTCGCGACGATCCCTTTCTGGCCGCAGCTTCCGAAGCGCTCCTTCCTGGAGAACATGTACGCCCAGTTCTCGGAACACGTCCCCGGCATCGTGATCGACGAGAATAACAAGTCGATCCATCTGGATACTACGGGAGTGGCCGAGACCATAGAGGAGGTCTATCAGAACTACCTCGACGGGAACGTCGAATTCTTCAGGATATCAGAGAAGTTCGCGCCCGGCTTTTACGAATTTCTCGAAGCCCTGGGCAAGGCTCCGGCGTCCGTAAAGTACGTGAAAGGGCACATAACGGGCCCGATAAGCTACGCCCTCTCGGTCACCGATGCGAACAAAAAGGCCGTCATATACGACAGGGAGCTATTTGAGATAGTGACGAAGACGCTCGCCATGAAGGCCCGCTGGCAGATACGAAAACTGAAGAAGCTATTCCCTTCAGTCATCATCTTCGTCGATGAGCCGTACCTCGTCTCCATCGGATCGAGTTTTGTCAATATAAACAGGGAAGAGGCGTTCGGGCGGCTTGACGAAGTCATAGCGGCGATAAAGAGCGAGGGCGCGCTCGCCGGCATACACTGCTGCGGTAATACAGACTGGCCGCTACTCTTAAGCCGCGACATAGACATACTGAACTTCGATAGCTATAATTTCGCAAAAGAGTTCTCGCTTTACGCACCCGACATAAAGAGATTCCTGGAAAAGGGCGCCACCATAGCGTGGGGGATCGTCCCGAGCTCGGAAGAGATCGACAAGGCGTCAGCCAAGACGCTGGCCAAGAGGCTCGAAGCCGCCATGCAGATGCTCTACGACAAGGGGATCGCTAAAGATATATCATCGATCATCACCTCGAGCTGCGGCGTCGGAACGCTCGAGGAAGCGCAAGCCAGGAAAGTCCTCGAAACCGCCAGGGAACTCTCCGCCATCCTCCAGAAGTAGCCCTACGATTCTACAGCAAAATACTAGCGGGTCCTGCCGCAAGGTGCCATGCCGATGCTGAAATTTTTACGGGGCCTGTCACAGCCTCGCCTTTATTTCTCTTCGAGGCTGTGTCCCGTACCCTTGCGCGTCAAACCCTCAGATGGCGCAAACCCCACCCCGGACCGCCTCTTGCATGAAAAAAGGCTTGGCTGTGTCACCCGTAAAAATTTCAACTAAGCACTCGCCGCCTTTCTTCAAGCCCTCAAGGCTTAGCCCGAGCCACCCACGCATGAATCTTTGCCATCAACTCTATAAACCATCACAATCCGCCTGAAAGCTGACGCGTGATTTAAGTAAATATTAACAGGCTGACAGAGGTTTGTTTTTTTGTTTATTTATTAAGACACGCGTCTGGTTTGAGGGTAGATAATGATCGGGTTATAGTGTGTGTGCAAAAATCCATGTGTGGGTGGCTCGGGCTAAGCCTTTTGAAAGCCCGAAAGGCTGCTCGAGACAGGACCCGCGGGCATTTTTGCCTCCGCCGAAAAATCTCCCTCAAAGAACAGCCCGTTTGATATAATATTACCCTATCCCATGAAGACGATAAAACTGCCTTTTAAGCTAAAAAAACCCATGCTGGCATGCGGGGCGGACATGAAGGGCTCTTTCGCGCTTGCTATGGGCGAGACGGCGTACCTGGAAGACGGGTTCGGCGATCTCGCGGATCCGGATAATCTCAGCCGCTACAAGGACGCTGTCACGGCGCTGGAAAATAAACTCAAGCTAAGGCCGAAGTTAATTATCTGTGATCTGCATCCCGGTTACTTTTCAACCCGTTTCGCCGAGAACGCACAACGCACGACGCGTAACTCACGACTTTACAAGGTCCAGCATCACGAGGCGCATGTAGCAAGCGCCATGACCGATAATTCGATAAAGGCAAGCGTGATAGGCGTTGCGTTTGACGGCACGGGTTTCGGCACAGACGGCAAAATATGGGGCGGCGAGTTCTTTGTCGGAAGCCCGAAGAGCTTCAAGCGCGCGGCGCATCTTGAGTATCTGCCCATGCCGGGAGCCGATGCGGCTATCAGGGAGCCATGGCGGATGGCCGTGAGTTATCTGTATAGAGCGTTCGGCGATGCCTTCACGGCGCGGGTGAAAGACGCTGACAAAGCGCTCTTCATAAAGACGATGATCGACAAGGGCATCAACTCGCCTCTCGCTTCGAGCGCAGGCAGGCTCTTCGACGCTGCTGCCAGCCTCATCCTCGGCAGGGAAAAGGCCGCGTTTGAGGCGGAGCTTCCGATGGAGCTTGAGAAGATGGCACCGAAGGGCTATGAAGAGCGGTACGACTTTGATCTCAAGGACGAGCGCGGCGTTTCAGTATTGCATGCAGTCAAGACCGTGAAAGGTATCGTGAGGGATCTCTCTGCCGGTATCGACAGGCGGCTCGTATCGGGCAGGTTCCACAACACGGTGGCAGAGATGATAACGAGAACGGCCTCAAGGCTAAAGAAGAGATGCGGTATCGACAGGGTCGTCCTGTCGGGCGGCGTCTTCCAGAACAGGTACCTGACTGCGAAAGTAACGTCCACCCTCACGGCGGACGGGTTTAAGGTCTATATTCATTCCAGGGTGAGCACTACCGATGCAGGCATGCCATTGGGTCAGATAGCGATAGCCCAAGCGAGGCTCACATGTGCTTAGGAATACCGATGAAGGTAGTCAGGATCGACGGCAATGAAGGCACGGTAGAGGCAGGCGGCCTTAAGCGCAGGGCCAACTTCACGCTCATGAAGGGCGTCAAGACAGGCGACTACGTCCTTCTCCATGCCGGATTCGCGATAGAGACGATAAGGCCGGAAGAGGCGAAGAAGACGCTCGACATATTGAAAAATTTATGAGCCAAAGATTGTAAATGAAATACATCGACGAGTTCAGGGACGGGCGGTTGATCGCAAAGGTGGCGAACGAGATAGCGAAACGCGCCGGCGGACGCGTCTACACTTTCATGGAAGTCTGCGGGACGCACACGATGGCGATATTCCGCTACGGCCTGCGCGGACTATTGCCTGAAAATATCCGCCTCATCTCAGGGCCCGGATGCCCGGTCTGCGTGACGCCTGCCGATTACCTCGACAAAGCGATCTTCATCGCCGGGCTTGAAGGCGTCATTGTCGCGACCTTCGGTGATATGATGCGCATTCCCGGATCGCATTCGAGCCTCGAGAAAGAGAAGGCGAAAGGCGCTTCGGTAAAGGCGGTCTACTCCACCGATGACGCGCTCGACATGGCGCGAAAAAAGGCGGACTCTCAGGTGGTCTTTCTCGGCGTCGGTTTTGAGACGACCGCGCCGACGGTGGCCGCATCCATCGTTAGGGCGAAACGAGAAGGCATAAAGAACTACTCGGTCCTCTGCGGCCACAAGACGATGCCGGAGGTGCTCAGAATTCTGGTAAAGGACAAGAGTGTGAATATCGACGGATTTCTGCTTCCAGGCCACGTAAGCGCCATAATAGGGACGAGGCCGTATGAATTTCTGTCGAAAGAGTACGGCAAGAGATGCGTCGTGGCAGGCTTCGAGCCGCTTGACGTCATGCAATCGATACTCATGCTCGTGGATCAAAGTTCTCCCAGGGTCGAGGTCCAGTATAAACGGGCAGTGGAGAGGTCCGGGAACGGCTTGGCCCAAAGGATGATGCGTAAGGTGTTCGATACGACCGCTGCCTCATGGCGCGGTATAGGCAGGGTCGATCATAGCGGCCTTAAGATAAAGAGGGAGTTCTCTTCGTTCGATGCAGAGGTACGATTCCGTCCTAAGGCAGCGCCGCCAAGAGCACCGAAGGGTTGCCTATGCGGCGAGGTCCTGAAAGGCGTGAAGACGCCAGTGGAATGCAGACTCTTCGGCAAGGCATGCAATCCCGAACATCCGGTCGGCGCCTGCATGGTTTCGAGCGAAGGGACATGCGCAGCATATTATAGGTACTGTAGATGAGTAGAATAACATTGGCGCATGGCAGCGGCGGAAAACTCATGCACGAGCTGATAGACTCTCTATTCATGAAGGAGCTCGGCAACGCCGTCCTGCGGGAGAAGAAAGATTCCGCCATCCTGAAGATCGGCTCGCGGAAGATCGCCTTCACCACCGATACCTATGTCGTCGATCCGATATTCTTCCCCGGCGGCGATATCGGCAGCCTTGCAGTTTACGGGACGGTGAACGATCTTGCCGTATGCGGCGCAAAGCCGCTGTTCATTTCCGTAGGCATAGTCATGGAAGAAGGTTTGGAGATGGCGGTATTGAAAAAGATAGCTGCATCAGTCGGACTTGCCGCAAAGAGATCCGGCGTCAAGATAGTTACAGGCGACACAAAGGTCGTCGAGAAGGGATCCTGCGATAAGGTATTCATAAATACGTCAGGCATAGGAGAGGTCTATCGCGACGGACTTTCGACCGCCCGGATAAAGGCGGGGGATACGGTGATTGTGAGCGGGCCGATCGGAGAACATGCCATAAGCGTGCTCTCGAAGAGGGAGGGGCTCGATTTCGGGACGAATGTAAAGAGCGATTCAGCGCCGCTCAACGGCTTGATAACAAAAGCGCTTAAGGCATCGAAAAATATCAGATTTATGCGCGACCCGACGAGGGGCGGGGTAGCGACGACGCTCTGCGAGATTGTCGAAGGTAACGCGTTTGGTATCGCCATAGACGAGAAGGCTATTCCGGTGAGAGAGGGCGTCCGCCAGGCGTGCGAGCTGCTCGGCCTCGACCCATTATATCTTGCCTGCGAAGGCAGGGTTATTCTCGTTGTGGCAAAAGAGGATGCGGCAAAGGTCATCAGGGCGCTCGGCTCCAATGCAAACGGTAAGGCGGCACAGATCATAGGCAATGTCACCGGGGAGCACAAAGGCAGGGTAATACTCAATACCGTTGCCGGCGGGAAACGCATAGTTGATATGCTCGCGGGGGAACAACTGCCGAGGATCTGCTGATGTATAAAGAGCGTGCCTATCGAAGCTGGACCATGTCGGGCGACCTCGTCTTCTTCGAGGTCATCGAGAGCCAGACCGACCTTGCAATATACGCGTCCAAAAACTTGGAAAAAGAAGCGCGCGCCGCAGTCCTCACGTGCCGGCAGGGTTTGGAAGGATATATACGAAAGCACCCGGATTTTTATACCTCGCTCGAGCCGCTTAAAGTGGAAGCGGACGCCCCCATTATCGTGAAGACGATGGCGGAAGCGTCAGCAAGAGCCGGAGTCGGGCCGATGGCGGCTGTGGCAGGGGCCATTGCGGAATTTGTAGGCAGGGAACTCAGCCGTTTCTCCGACGAGATCATCGTGGAGAATGGCGGCGATATATTCCTCAAGACGGCGAAGAAGAGGACGCTCGGCGTATTCGCAGGCGAAGCCTCGCCGTTCACCGGAAAACTGGCGCTGGAGGTTCCACCGGCAGAAGAGGGACTCGGCGTATGCACATCGAGCGGAACGGTAAGCCATTCTTTAAGCTTTGGAAAATCGGACGCAGTTGTTATAATATCTAAGGATACCGCCCTTGCGGATGCCGTTGCCACGGCTACCGGCAATGTGATCAAAGGGCCTGAAGACATAACTAAAGGCATTGACTTCGCCAGGTCCATAGAAGGCGTGATAGGAGTTCTGGCGATAGTGCAGGATAAGATGGGAAGCTGGGGGGAAGTCAGGCTAGTATGACAATAAATCCAAAATCCAAATATTACAAAATCCAAAACAAATCCCAAACCCTAAATCCAAAACCGTTGGAATTTTGAAATTGAGATTTGTTTGGTATTATTTGGATTTTGTTATTTGTCATTATTAAAAGGAGGTTTCCATGGTATCAAAACGCATAGTTCTTACATTTCCGCACAAATTGGTCGACCAGCCGATAATCTATAAACTGGTCAAGGATCACGATCTCACCTTCAATATCCTGCAGGCCAAGATCACGCCGCAGGAAGAGGGCCTTATGGTCCTGGAATTAAAGGGGACGAAGGAACATTACGCCGAGGGGTTAAAGTATCTGACCTCCATAGGCGTGAAGATCAAGCCGCTCAGCCAGGATGTCACGAGGGACGAGGATAAATGCACCCATTGCGGCGCCTGCGTGACGATATGCCCCACGGGAGCACTCTACACCGACAAGAAGACGATGAAGGTCATATTCGATGCCGACAAGTGCATCGCCTGCGAACTCTGCGTCAAGTCCTGCCCGCCGAGAGCCATGATCGTGAAGCTCTAAAATTTTTAACGTCCGCTCCAACGTGCGCCCCGGCGGTCCGCGCCACCACGTGTATGCGGAAAATTTTACTGAGGCGAACGAGAAGAAATTTTTACGGCATCACGTAGTGGCGGAACCTTTGCGTGCCGCCGAAGCTGGTCTTAAAATTTTTGATACCTCTTGGCGATACAGCAAGGCCGATGAAACCTGTCAACAGTCTGCAGTCAGTCCGGGTTCATCGGCCATCAAAAATTTTAGACAGCGAGCGAAGATGCCTAATCTGAGCGAGCGTCAAGCGGAGGCGGCCGCAAAGGTAACCGCCTTTAACTAAGAGCCGTAAAAATTTAAATGAGAGAGTGACAGGACCCGTAAAAATTCCATCAGCAGGACCCGCGGGAAATTTTTGCTGTAGCTGCTGCGGGATTCGTAAAAAATCCGGGTTGACTTAAGGCCATTCCCAGTTTATAATTATAAGTTCTAATCGGTATAATTATATGCAAGATAAGCTATATTCCATATCCAGGAAAGACCTTTTCGACCTCTTCGGCAGGCTCTCCGCAGACCACAGGGTCATCGTGCCCTACACAAAGGGCGAGCGGCTGTACTTCGATGACTTCGACCCAAAGAAGGAAGACCTTATCGAGCTCGGCGGCATACGGCAGAGCCAGCCCCTCAAGAGTTTCTTGAGCCATTCCAGGGAAAAGGTCGTTGACGGCGGCAGCAAGGGCTCAAGGCCTCTCGTGGTGGCGGGCGTGAAAGGATGCGACCTGTCGAGCCTCAAACTGCAGGACTACGTCTTTCTGGGCGGCGATGTCGAAGACCCGTTCTACGCAGCGAAGAGGAAGAGCACCCTCCTGATAGCCTGCGACTGCACCTACGCGAAAGAGACCTGCTTCTGCACGGCCATGGACGGCGCCCCGTACCCGCGCAGGGACTTTGACATCGGGCTCTCTCCCATAGACAACTATTTCCTCGTCGAGGTCGGCAGCGAAAAAGGGCAGGGCATCATCAACAGCTTCAAGATGTTCTTCAAAATCCCCACCCATCACAGCGCAGGCATACGCGCGGCGAACCGCGACCGCGTATCGAAACAGGCCCAGGGCTTCATAGACAGGAGAGGGACGCCGAAGGCATCCCAGCTGGACGGAATGGTCAAGAAGCGTTATAACGACGCTGCCTTCTGGCAGGATATTACATCGACCTGCGTCGAGTGCGGCTGCTGCAACCTCGTCTGCCCCACGTGCCACTGTTTCCTGCTCTCAGACGAAAAGGCGCCGCAAGGCGGCCGACGTTTCAAGAATTGGGACTCCTGCCTCTACAATACGTTCGCCAAGGTCGCGGGAGGGCATAATCCGAGAAGGCATCTTTACGAGAGGATGCGCAACCGCTTCGACAAGAAATTCGCTTTCTTCCCGCAGGTACTGGACTATTTCGCCTGCACCGGCTGCGGCCGCTGCATCGAGGGCTGCGCCGGAGACATAGATATAAGAGAAGTGATGAAAGGGCTGGTATCGGGTAAATGGAACTCGCCTCCGCACGATTAGACAGCTGCAAAAACCCATACGCTTATATCGAGGCCGAGGTCACGGACATAAAGACCGAGACCGCGAATATAAAGACGTTCACCCTGAAGCCGCGGGGCACCATCGGTTTCCGCGCAGGCCAGTTCATGGATGTGACGGTGCCGGGCGTCGGGGAGGCGCCGTTCACGCCGTCTTCGAACCATAGTGTCACGGACAAGCTCGACTTTACGATAATGTCGGTCGGCCTCGTCACCAAGCTTCTCCACCAGGCGAATGTGGGCGATGTCGTGGGCCTGCGCGGCCCGTACGGTACCGCGTACCCCCTCGATAAGTTCAAGGGCAAGGAAATATTCATAGTCGGAGGGGGCGTCGGGCTTGCGCCGTTAAGGGCGCTTCTCTACGCGCTCTTCAATGATGTCAACGATTACAAGAAGATCATCGTTAAGTACGGGTCGAGGACACCTAACGACATAATATATAAGGACGAGATAGCGGACTGGAAGAAGCATGCTAAGCATGTTGACGTCGAGATCTCCTGCGACGTCGGCGATCCCTCGTGGAAGGGGAACGTAGGCCTCGTCACCACGATACTGAAGGACCTGAAGCTCGACATGGCGAGCGCCGTCTCGATCGTCTGCGGCCCGCCCATAATGATGAAGTTCGTCACCTTCAAACTGCTCGATCTGGGTTTCAAGGACGCCAATATATATCTTTCGATGGAGAAGAACATGTCGTGCGGCATCGGCAAATGCGGCCACTGCAGGATAGGGCCGTATTACGCGTGCAAGGACGGCCCGGTATTTACGTACGACAGGATAAAAGAGCTGCCTGGAATTTGGGACTGATCTGGATTATTTCTCCGAAATATCCGATCGTCCTGCGCCTCTAGCGCAGGATTGATCTGTACCTCTGGCGTCGGACTGATCTGGACAAGGATTCATGAAAAGACTGCTGATAGACCTCGACATCTGCTCGAAGTGCGATGAATGCGGGATGCTCTGCAGCTACATCCAGCATCCGGGCAATAACGGCATAACTTCCCTGAGGGAGTTCGGCCACTTCGCGATCGTCTGTAGGCGCTGCGACGACGCTCCATGCGTCGGTTCATGCCCCTGGGAAGCGATCGAGCTCCAAAAGGATACGAACATCCTCAAGCGCTACGCGATGCGCTGCACTTCATGCAAGTCCTGCTCCAGGGCATGCCCGTTCGGGGTCATCTATCCCGAGACGATACCGCTGGTGATCGCGCGGTGCGACTTCTGTCTCGGCAGGCTGAAAGAAGGCGAACAACCCATCTGCCTCGAGTCATGCGGTGACGGCGGGATAAAGTACGGCGAGTTCGAAGAGAACAAGGAAGAGAACGTCTTCAAGGCGTCCGAATACCTTCTGATAAAGACTTCATATAAATGGGAGCGGATCCTGGAGGCGCCTAAGAAGTGATGATGAAGACCGCGCTCGAATATATATTCCTCTTTATGGTATTCCCGGGGTTCCTCTTCTCGGGCGCGATGGGCCTCATCGTCGGCTGGGTCGACAGGAAGGTGACGGCGCGGCTGCAGTGGAGGGTCGGGCCGCCGTGGTATCAGAACTTCATAGATATCCTGAAGCTCGCGCTCTACAAGGAGACGCTGATACCGCATGGCGTACCGAAAGCCGTCTTTCTCGGCATGCCTGCCATAGGGCTTGCAGCGGCTACGCTCGTCTCCACGATGCTCCTTGTCGTCAATCTAGCGCCGCAGAGAGGTTTCATAGGCGACGTTATCGTCGTGGTCTACCTGCTACTGATCCCGCCGGTAGCCCTCATGCTGGGGGCCTTTGCATCGGCCAATTCACTGGCGTCGCTCGGCGCTTCCAGAGAGATGAAACTGATGCTATCGTACGAGCTGCCTTTCATACTGGCGCTCGCGGTGCCGATCATGAAGACGGGCTACTCCATAAAGCTGGGCGCTATAATAGCCAATCAGTACAGCATGGGCAGCGTCATAACGAGCGCCTCCGGCGTCATATCGTTCGTAGTCATGCTCCTGTGCGTACAGGCGAAACTGGGGTTCGTTCCTTTCGACATGCCGGAGGCTGAGACGGAGATCATGGCCGGCACGTGCATAGAGTATTCGGGCAAACCGCTCGCAATGTTAAAACTGACGAAGGCGATACTCACGTTTGCCATACCGGTATTGATGATAACCCTGTACTTCGGCGGGATAAAACTAAACGCCGGCGGAGCGATAAAGACGGCATTGGAGTATGTCGGCATACTCGTGCTCATGATAGTCATCAAGAACACTAATCCGCGCGTCAGGATAGACCAGGCGATGCGGTTCTTCTGGGGGGCCGCGACAGTCCTCGCGGCGATATCGGTAGTCCTTGCTTACATGGGGCGTTAGCGCAATGGGATTAAAAGAGAATATACTGACGAGATCGATCTATGTCTTCCACCTATCGAGCGGCAGCTGCAATAACTGCGATATAGAGATACTCGATTGCCTGACGCCGAGGTTCGACCTCGAGCGCTTCGGGATAGTGCTGGTCGGCAGCATCAAGCATGCCGACGTGCTACTCTGCACCGGCTCGGCGAACAAGATGACGGTGCCGGTCATAAAGCGGCTCTACGAACAGATGCCGAAGCCCGGTTTCGTCATCGCTTACGGGGCGTGCGGCTCTTCACGCGGGCTTTTCAAGGACAGCTACAATACCGGCGCGCCTCTCGATGAGATAATACCGGTCGATGCATATATACCGGGCTGCCCTCCGAAACCTGAAGCGACTATAGGGGCGCTGGTGAAATTGATAGGCAAGATAAAGGCAAAGAAGGGCGCGAAATGACAGTAGATAATCTTTTACAGAAGATAAGCGAGCGCTTCGGGGACAGGATCCTCGCGTCCGACGCCAGATCTGCTAAACGGCTGTATGTCGACATCTATCCTAAAGATATCGTCGACATCGCGCGCTATCTCTTCAAGGAGCTGGGGCTGAGGTTCAATATCGCCAGCGGCGTCGACGATTTCGACGGCATAGAGATACTCTACCATTTCTCCTACGACCCTTCCGGAGTGATCGTAACGGTACGGGCCATACTCAAAGACAAGGACAACCCGCACATCGATACGATAACCACTGTTACCCGCTCCGCATGGTGGATAGAGAGGGAGATACACGAACTCTTCGGCGTCGAGTTCGACGGCAGCGAGGATACGAGGCCCCTGCTTCTTCCTGACGACTGGCCGAAAGGCGTCTGGCCGCTCAGGAAGAATTTTGTAGTGCCAAAGAGGGATTCAAGGAAGTCATGAGCGACCGTGCGACCATACCGATAGGGCCGTACCATCCACTCCAGGAGGAGCCGGAGTTCTGGAAGCTGATCGTCGAAGGCGAGAAGGTCGTAGACGTCGACGTCAGGATCGGATACAACCACCGCGGCATAGAGAAGCTGTCCGAGTCTAAGTCTTTCGACCAGTCGATCTTCCTCGTCGAGCGCATCTGCGGCATCTGCTCCTCATCCCATCCGATAGCCTGCTGCGAGGCGATCGAGGATATCTGCGGGATCGAGGTGCCGGAGCGCGCCAGGTTCATACGGACGATCACCCAGGAGTTGGAGCGCATACATTCGCACCTCCTCTGGATCGGCCTGGCGGGCCACTTCCTCGGCTATAACACCGTCTTCATGTGGTCCTGGAAATACCGCGAGCCCATCTGCGATATCATGGAGACCGTGACGGGCAACCGGCAGAACTACGCGATGCATAAGGTCGGCGGCGTCAGGCGCGACATAGAGCGGGAACACGTGTCGTACATACTGACGAGGCTCGACGAATTCCTGAAGCAGACCGACATGCTGAAAGGCGCGGTCCTTGACGATCCCGTCCTCCACGCGCGGCTTAAAGGGATAGGCGTTTTGACAAGGGAGGCGGCCATAGACTACTCTGCGCTCGGCCCCACAGCAAGGGCCTCTGACGTCGATATCGACGTGAGGCGGGACCACCCGTACGCCGCCTACGACAGGGTAAAGTTCAACGTCATAACCCAGAAGGAAGGCGACGTCTTCGCGAAGGCCGTCGTGAGGATATTAGAGCTTTACGAATCGGCGAGCATAATAAGGCAGTGCCTCGACAAGATGCAGGAAGGCCCCATCGATTCCAAGCCCAAGGATATACCGCCGGGTGAGGGGATAGGCGTCGCAGAGGCGCCGAGGGGCGAGGTCTTTCACTATGTAAAATCCGACGGCACCAATTCGCCGGTGCGCCACAAGATACGCGCCCCGACCTACATGAACTTCCCGACCTTCAGGGAGACGGTGATAGGCGAGACGGTCTCGGACGCCACGATCATCATGGCCGCGATCGACCCGTGCTACTGCTGCACCGAAAGGATGGTCGTGGTCGACGGTTCGAACAAGGAGCTTCTTAAGGCGCAGGACCTGATAAGATTATCGCAAGAGAAGACGAAGAAGATAAGGGATAAATTCGGGATAAAATAGCACATGCATTACAATCCTATATTATTGTCGATCGTCGTTCCCGCGCTGGGAGGCATATTGTGCCTTGTCTTGCCTGATAGGTTGCGCCTCGTGACGAAGGCCATCGCCTTCGCGGTGACGCTTGCCGCACTCGCGGGGTCTATATTCTTATTTGTCAAGAAACCCCTATCCTGGGAATGCGGCCCTTATAAAATATTTACCGTAGACAACCTTTCAGCCTTTATCGGTATCGGTATTGCCTTCTTCGCGTTTTTAGTCACCGTATATTCGTTCGGCTTTATCAAACGGTCCTTCGGCAGGTATTTTGGTTACGTGCTCATGACATTAGGCAGTTCCTTTGGGGCGGCCTTTTCAAATGACCTTTTGGTATTGTTGGGTTTTTGGGGCTTTTTGGGCCTCACCCTGTACCTCCTTGTGAATTTTCAAGGTACCGACGAGGCGTCTGCCGCTGCCAAGAAGGCCCTGATAGTCATAGGGGGTACGGACGCTGTCATGCTCTTCGGCATATGCCTGATCTGGGCCATGACAGGGACGTTCGCCATGGACAGTATAAGAATGCATCTTGACGGAAAACTCTCTTATATCGCCTTCCTGTCATTAGTGATAGCGGCCTTTGCAAAGGCAGGGGCCATGCCGTTCCACTCATGGCTTCCGGATGTCGCGGAGAGCGGACCGGCTTCGGTCACGGCGTATCTTCCGGCATCACTCGATAAATTGCTCGGCATATATCTATTAGCGAGGATCTCGCTCGGCTTATTTGTCATGAACAGCGTTTCAAACACGCTACTGTGCCTGGTCGGAGCGTCCACCATAGTCCTGGCAGTCATATTCGCTCTGATCCAGCATGACCTCAAGAGGCTTCTGGGATACCACGCCGTATCTCAGGTCGGGTATATGGTCCTCGGCCTCGGGACCGGGAGCGCCATCGGCATAGCAGGTAGCCTGTTTCACATGATTAATAACACTATCTACAAATCCTGTCTCTTTTTGACCGGCGGGTCGGTCGAGAAGAGGACTGCTACATCGGACCTTTCGAAGCTTGGAGCTCTGGCGCGGTACATGCCCATCACCTTCTTATGCTTCTTGACGGCATCGCTTTCGATATCCGGGATCCCGCCGTTCAACGGGTTCGTTTCCAAATGGCTCATATACCAGGGCATAATAGAATCGGCCGGCGCCAAAAATCCGGCATGGGTCATCTGGCTCTCGGCCGCGATGTTCGGCAGCGCGCTCACCCTGGCAAGTTTCATGAAGCTTATTCACACGGTATTTTTAGGCAGGCCTTCAAGGGATTTTAAAGACGTGCATGAAGTAGGATTCTCGATGTCCTTTCCGGTGATCGTCCTGGCAGGCCTCTCGGTCATATTCGGGGTCTTCGCTTTCAGGCTGCCCCTGCCTTTATTTATAATACCGTCCATAGGCCTCAACATAGCTTACCTGGGAACGTGGAGCCCGATAATAGCGTCAGTCCTTATAATAATAGGTATAGCGGCGGGCCTTATCTTATATCTCATTTTCAGGCAGGGCCGGTTGCGCACGGTCGAAACATTCGTGGGAGGAGAAAAGGCGGATGAGCTAGGCAGGGTCTCAGGCGTCGAATTTTATGACACCATCAAGGAGATGAAAGGGCTGAGGGGTCTTTATAAAAAAGAGGCAGACAGATCGCTTGATATATACGATGAGGGCAAGAAGGGGGTATTCTTAGTGACGAAAGGGCTACAGTATCTGCACAACGGGATCCTGCCCACATATTTGGTCTGGTGCCTCTTGGGGATGATAGCCATGTTTTTGATCTTATTTCTGGGATAGAAGGGCTTACGCATGCTGGAGATACATCTTTTATTGATATTTATGATAGCCGCCGCTATTATCGCGGTCAGGGTCAAGGACCTTCTTTCCAGCGTCGTCGCCGTCGGCGCCGCGGGCCTGGGATTATCGCTGTCGTTCCTGGTTCTTAAGGCGCCTGACCTGGCGATAACGCAGCTCGTTGTCGAGATCCTGTGCCTTGTGATCCTGATCCGCGCGACGATCAAAAAGGACCTGCCATTCAGCGCGTCGGGTAGATGGTTCTTCAATACGCTGATAACGCTCTGTTTCCTGGCCATCTTTCTGGGCGCCGCTTATTTTTCGCTGAAGAGCCTTCCGCAGTTCGGGAATGCAGTTATGAGGGTTTCAGGGATATATGTGGAAAATGGGATGATACAAACCGGTTCACCCAATATAATATCCGCTATCATCCTGGATTATCGCGGCTATGATACTCTGGGGGAGGTCACGGTGCTCTTCACGGCCGCAATAGGGGTCCTGGCCATCGTGCGCAAAATAGGCCGCAAAAGAGAGACTTAAGAGATGAGACATAGTAAAGAAGCGGGGATGACTTTGATAGTTAAGACGGTAACCCGTCTCACGGTCGGGCTCATCCTCTTATACGGCATCTATATAATATTCAACGGCCATCTCTCTCCGGGCGGGGGATTTGCCGGCGGGGTTATCATGGCGCTCTCTTTTATAAACATCATGCTGGCGTTCGGAAAAGAGGCGGCCCTTAAGAAATTTAACCTATCGTCTGCCCAGCTCCTGGCAAGCGCAGGGGCGCTCATCTTTTTATTGCTAGCAATGATAGGGTTTATCGACGGCCACTTCTTCTCGAATTTCTTTTTCAAGAACAAGCTGCCGTTCGATCTCCTGAGCGAGGGGAATATACCGATCTACGAAGTGGCGATAAGCCTTATAGTGGGCGGAGGGCTCTTCGCCATATTCGTGGCGCTCGTGATAGAGCATAAGGCGGACAAGCATTCGGATTAATCCCCTCCTGCGTCGGGGGGGCTCCACAACGAAAGTGATATTATGACTGCGTATCTATTGTGTCTGGTCCTCTTCTCCATAGGGCTTTACTGCATACTGCGGAAGAGGAACCTTATCAAGATAATCATAGGCATCGGCATCGTCGAATACGCCGTAAACCTCTTTTTCATACTGGTCGGATACCGCACCGGGGGCCGTTCCCCGATATTCGCGCGTGACCAGGTGATAACTAACATGGTCGATCCGCTGCCCCAGGCGTTAGTCCTGACATCGATCGTAATAGGGCTGGCTGTCACTGCGCTCCTGGTGGCTATCGCCATCAGGATATACGAAAAGTACGGGACATTTGATATTACGAAGATAAACAAACTTAAGGGATAATGAATATCATACCTTTATTCGTCATCATACCTCTGGCAGCGGCGTTTCTTATCTCCTTCGCGGGCAGATTCGCCAAGCGGATCCCCGATATCCTGGGCAACTCGGCCTGTTTTGCTCTCCTGTTTCTCTCCATTTATATGGCGAACGCCTTATATAAGATACCGGGCCATATCCTTGTCTACAAGGTCGGGGGGTGGATACCTCCCATAGGGATCTCCATGGTCGTTGACAGCCTGACGGCCTTCATGCTAGTGACCGTAAATCTCGTCGCCTTCATGATAGCGGTATTTTCGATCGAATACATGACAAAGTATACCGATAAATGGAAGTTTTATACGTTATTCATGCTTATGATCGCCGGCATCAACGGCGTAACGATAACAGGCGACCTCTTCAACCTATTCGTCTTCCTTGAGATAGCGTCCATATCGAGTTATGCGCTTGTCGCTTTTGGGACCGAGTCCGAAGAGATGGAGGCCTCCTTCAAGTATGCGGTGATGGGTTCGGTCGCTTCCAGTTTCATACTCCTGGGGATCGCTTTTCTATACAGCTGGACATCGACTTTAAATATGGCTGACATGGCGTCGGTCCTGGCCGAAAAAGGATACACGAGGACATTGCCGTTCGTCAGCGTCCTGTTCCTGATGGGCTTCGGATTAAAGGCGGCGCTCGTTCCGTTCCATGGATGGCTTCCGGACGCGCACCCTTCGGCCCCTGCGCCGATATCAGCGATGCTTTCCGGCGTATTGATAAAGGTCCTCGGCGTCTATGCTTTATCGAGGATCTTCTATAACGTGTTAGGTATGGATAGCCGCATCCTCTCGATCCTCATCTTCCTGGGCGCCCTCTCGATGCTGGTCGGGGTATTTTTAGCCATAGGGCAATGGGACCTGAAGAGGCTTCTCGCATATCACTCCATAAGCCAGATCGGTTATGTCATATTGGGAATAGGGCTGGGCACACCCCTGGGCATCTTCGGCGGCCTCTTCCATCTCTTCAATCATTCTATATTCAAGTCTCTGCTTTTCTTGAACTCCGGGGCGATAGATTATTCCATAGGAACGCGGAACCTGCAGGAGATGGGCGGTCTTAGGGCAAGGATGCCGGTAACGGCGGCCACTAACCTGATAGCTTCGATGTCCATAGCAGGGATACCTCCCTTCAACGGTTTCTTCAGTAAGTTGATAATAATACTGGCATGCGTCCAGGCGCATCACGCGGGTTACGCGTTTATTGCGGTCATCGGGAGCATCCTGACGCTGGCCTCTTTCATGAAGGTCCAAAGATACGCCTTCTTCGGCGTTTTGAACAAAAAATGGGAAGCGGCAAAAGAGGTCCCCGTCGGCATGCTGGCATCGATGATAGTCCTCGGCCTCGTCTGCATAGTCGCCGGGCTCTTCGCGCTGCCGCCTTTCTCCGCATTTCTTACAAACGCGGCCAATGTCCTGGTTAACGGAAAGGACTACGCGGCGCTCGTCTGGGGGGCGGTCAAATGAGCGGTAGATTAATATTATTCATGCTTGGGTTTATCGTATGGATGGGGCTTAACTGGCCGCCGGACCTGCACGATGTCATCTTCGGGGTGCTGGTCGCCGGTATCGTCGCGGCCATAACGGGCGATCTTTTCGCCAGGGCGCCGCACGGTCTTAAAAAGGCCGGCCGCTATATCTGGTTCTTATATTATATACCTTTATTCATATGGGAGTGCCTGAAGGCCAATATCGACGTTGCCTACAGAGTGGTTCATCCGATAGTTCCGATCAGGCCCGGCATAGTCAGGGTCAGGACGAAATTGAGATCGGATACCGGCCTTACTTTCCTGGCGAATTCAATAACGCTGACTCCCGGGACGATGTGCGTGGACATAGACAGGGATAACGGTTTTATATATATCCACTGGATCAATGTACAAGGCGAAGAGATCGAGAACTATACCAAGCATTTAGTAGAGAAATTCGAAAATATACTGGGAAGGATATTTGAATAACTTATGCAAAAGATCCGTTGGCTGGCAGGCTTGGTGGCAATTCTGGCACTGACCGGCGCTATAATCTTTCTTCCGATCCCCTCGATGCTCAGATGGCAGTCGAATTTTCTAGGCCGGGCTTTTCTGGCATTGCTGGTCTCGGCCGTCTTTTGTCTGTACCGCGTCCTGAAGGGGCCGACCGCTCCTGACCGGATAGTGGCCGTTGATATAATGGGGATAATGATAGTCGGCTTCTGCGCGATCCTGAGTATACCGACGGGGAGAGACTGGTATATAGATATAGGTATCGCCTGGTCTCTCCAGAGCTTTATCGGCACGCTCGCTCTGGCGAAGTATTTAGAGGGGAGAAACTTCGATGAATGAGACTATCGGCGCTGTCCTCATTGTGGTAGGGCTCGTTTTTGATTTTTTCGGCTGTCTCGGCCTTATCAGGCTTCCTGACGTATATAACCGTCTCCAGGCCGCGACGAAATGCGTTACTCTGGGAACGAGCAGCATATTGATCGGCCTCTTTCTATTTAAAGGCCTTAACGAGACAGGCATAAAGGCATTGCTCTGCCTCGCCTTCATATGGCTGACAGCTCCTGTATCCGCGCATGCCCTGGCCAGGGGTGCCTATCTGTCGGGCGTCAAGCTTTGGAAGGGGAGTGTGATCGACGATTACGGCGACGGGATCGAGAAAGGATAAAAGCCATGAGCATAAAAGAGATAAAAGATAAAGTGATAGTGATGGCCGACAAGATGCGCGACATGGTTGACCTGGTGTCGAAGGGTTTCATGGAGCACAGACAGGAGTTCCTGACCGGCGCCATGAAGATAGAGGGCGAGATCAACGCCATGGAGAAATCGCTCACCAATAACGTTCTCGAATTATCAAAGGGGATCAAGAACGAAAAAGACCGTAAGGAGCTCGTTCGGCTCCAGCAGGCCGTAGAGATGCTCGAGAGGATGGGCGATGAGGCGGCCAGCCTCGTCGAGAGGATCGAGATGAAGAACGCCGAACACCTCCTCTTCAGCGAGACCGGCGTGGAGCAGTTCAACGAGACGTATAACACGATGAGGAAGTCGGTAGAGATGATGCGGGATTTTCTAAAGGGGAAGGGTTCCGGGGCAAAGGAGAGGATAATAGACAACGGTTTTCACGTGAAGGCACTTGTCGAGCGCTACCGGCAGGAGCATACCGACAGGCTGGTCAGAGGCATCTGCACGCCGATGGCGGCGAACATGTATTTCGACATGCTCGATTTTACAGGGAACCTGGCACGGCATGCGTCGAATATAGTAAAATTATTTTAAGGTGATATGAGATATCCTAAATTACGAGAACTGAAGGAAGCTATAACGGCCCTCATAAAGGGGCCCTATACCTCCGACTACCCGCGTAAGCCCCATCAGCCGGCCAAGCGGTTTCGCGGCAAGCCCGAGTACTCCGATACGGGATGCATCGCCTGCAGCGCCTGTGCCCTTGTATGTCCCGCGCGAGCGATAGAATCCCGCGACGTCGTGACAGCCCAGAAGGCGACGCGCAAGATGGTGCTCCACCTCGACGAATGCCACTACTGCGGCCAGTGCAGCGCGCTCTGCACCACGCGCGATGACGATCCGCCGGGCATCAGGCATACGGCCGAATTTGACCTCGCCGGTTTTGACAGGGCCGCTATGGTCTCTACGACCGACGAGAAAGAGCTCGAGCTATGTGAAATGTGCGGCGACGTCATCACGGCGAAAGCGCATCTCGAATGGGTCGCCAAAAAACTCGGCCCGCTCGCGTTCTCAAACCCGACCCTCTTCGTATCCTCTCTGAAAGGCATGGGGTTCGCTGACAGCGTAATCCAGGCCTCAAAAGATTACATAGCTCGGTCCGACAGGATAAAGGTGCTCTGTTCCAAGTGCAGGAGGAGCGCGACCATTGAAAAGTTCTAAAGATTCCGCCAGCACAGGCCTCAAAGCCGATATCGAGGAAAGGATAAAGGGTAAGGTGGCGATAGTCGCCATCGGCAACATCATGCGCTCGGACGACGGCCTCGGCTCAAAATTCATAGAGCTGCTGAAGGGCCGCTGCGTTAACGCCCGCCTCTTCGATTGCGGCACCGCGCCGGAGAACTATATCTTTCCGATCCTGTCGGCGGCCTGCGACACCGTGGTGCTCGTGGACGCGGCCGACCTCGGCATGCAGCCGGGCCAGGCGCGGGTGCTCGACCTCGACCAGATCATGAACGTGAGCTTCTCGACGCACTCGCCGTCGCCGCGGCTATTCACCGACCTGTTAAAGACCGGCAAGGAAGACCTAAACATATTCGTGGTTTCGGTCCAGCCGAAGAGCACGATGTTAGGAGGGCCTTTAAGCCAGGAGGTCCTCAAAGGGCTCGATGCTTTAACTGAGATCTTCTCCGAAGCGCTGGCTTGATATAGTGACAGATAAAATCCAAATGTCAAAATCCAAATACTACCAAATAAATCCAAAATCCCAAATACAAATTATCGAAAAAGTACCTAACCCTCCTGAACCGTTCGCGGCCTTTAGTTCCCTGCAAAAATACCCCTACGCCTTCTTTCTCGACAGTGCCTGTGATGCCGGAAAACTAGGCCGTTTTTCTTTCATGGGCTGCGAACCGTTCCTGGTATTCGCAAGTAAGGGCGATTCGATAAGCCTGAAATGGGAAGATGGGAGCTCGAAGCATTTCAGGTCCGACCCGTTCGATGCGCTGCAGGACCTGTTGGAAAGATTCAAGATGCGGGCGAGCTCACCAGACCTTCCATTTACATCAGGCGCAGTCGGCTATTTCTCCTACGACATGAAGAACTTCCTGGAAGAGCTTCCGGATACCGCCAGGGACGATACCGGCATCCCGGATTGTATCCTCGGATTTTACGATTCCGTGATAATATACGATAATCTCCGACGGACGTGCGTCGTCTCAAGTACCGGGCAACCGTCAGGCGATGCTGACAGGGCGAAGTCGAGGCTGAAAAAGCTTTGCAGAATGTTAAGCCAGCCGCATCGGGAAATGAGGGGCGGGCTCGGCTCAGCCACGCCCAGGCTTAAGTCCAATTTTACAAAGGCGTCATACATAAAGGCGGTGGAGAAGGCTAAAAAATATATCAAGAAAGGCGACATATACCAGGTCAACCTATCCCAGAGGTTCGAAGCGCCGCTTGATATTCACCCCTCAGAACTTTACCGTCGCCTCAGGTCGTTCAGCCCGGCGCCATTTGCCGCGTATCTCGACTTTAAAGATGTTGTGATCCTGAGCTCGTCCCCGGAACGATTCCTGTTAAAAAGAGGCGGTTATATAGAGACGCGGCCGATAAAAGGAACGCGGCCCAGGGGAGAAGACGCATCGACCGACCTCGCCCTGGAGAGGGAGCTTGCCGCCAGCCCAAAGGACATGGCGGAGCATATCATGATAGTGGATCTGGAACGGAACGACCTCGGCAGGATATGCGAGTTCGGTTCTGTCAGGCCGACAGAATCGGCCGTCATGGAGAAGTATGCGAACGTCTTCCACCTAGTCTCGACGGTATCCGGGAAACTCAGGAAAGATATAAGCGCAGTCGATTGCCTCCGCGCCACGTTTCCCGGAGGCTCGATAACAGGCGCGCCGAAGATACGCTCCATGGAGATCATCGATGAGCTTGAGAATGTCAGGCGCTCGGTATACACAGGCGCCTTGGGCTATATAGGGTTCGACGGCACAATGGACACGTCGATCGTGATCAGGACGTTCGTCATCAAAGACAGGAAGCTCTATTTCCAGGTGGGCGGCGGCATCGTAGCGGATTCAGACCCTGAAAAAGAGTACGAAGAGACACTCCACAAGGCCCGCGGCCTCATGCAGGCACTGGGGCTCGAGCCTCAAAGGATGGAGGCGGTGACGGCATGAAGAACAAGGTATGGATCAACAACAGGTTCGTCGATGCCGATAAGGCGAAGGTCTCCGTTTTCGACAGAGGATTCATGTATGGCGACGGAGTGTTTGAGACGATGCGCAGTTATGCCGGCGTCGCATTCAAGCTCGACGAGCATATCGATAGGCTCTATACGTCTCTCGCCGTCCTCGGAATAAAGCCGCCGTGCGGCAAGGCGCACCTCAAGGAGATCATTTATAAGACCCTGAAGGTAAATACTCTCAAAGCCGCCTACATAAAGGTCTCCGTCACAAGGGGAGAGGGCAGGTTCGGTATCGGTTATAAGGATGAGTTCAGGCCGAATACCGTCATCGTCGCCAAGAAATTCGAGGGAATACCTGCCTGGATGTTCGATACGGGCATCAGTGCCGGGGTCGCCGGGATACGGCAGAATGAACTATCTGTCCTGTCGAGGGTGAAGTCGCTTAATTTCCTCACCTATATCATCGCCCGGTTTGAGGCCAAAGATATGGGTTATGACGAAGCGATCCTCACGAACACGAAGGGCGATGTCGCTGAAGCCGCGACGAGCAACATATTCCTGGTGAAGAACGGCGCCGTCATAACGCCCTCGCTCCTTAGCGGCATCTTGCCGGGCATCACAAGAGCGATGGTCATCAGGATCGCCATAAAGCTGGGATTGCCTGTAAGAGAGAAGGCCGTTTCATACAAAGACCTCCTCAGCGCCGACGAGGTCTTCCTCACCAATTCGCTCGCCGAGATCCTTCCGGTCACGAGGATAGGGCCGAAGCGCATCGGCTCCGGGAAACCCGGCGAAGTCACGAAACTCCTCCGCATTTCCTACCAGAAAGAAGTCATCCGCGCAGTACTAAAGTAAGTTAGGCAAAAATGCCCCCGGGTCCTGCCGCTCCTAAGCCTTTTTCTCTGAAGGGCTGTGTCCGACTCTGGAGCGTCACTCAAACACTAGAACGCAACACCGGCAGGGCGTGATAAGCCCCACCCCGTACCGCCCTTTATTGCGAAAAAGGTTTAAGGAGCGTCACCCACGCGCGGATTTTTGCCTACCCATACTAACCGTAAACCTTATAGCATGCTATCGGTTGACAATAAGCGCTTATTTTGCTATCATCGACTCATGAGAAGGTTCGCGGCGCTAATCTTCGTACTCATCACATTCACCTCAGAGGTCCTCTTTGCCGACGAGTCGCATCGGCTGGAGAAGATAGTCGTTACGCCCTCCCGGTTCCTGACAGAGCTCGGGGAAAGTTCGCGTTCGGTCACGGTCCTGGACGAGCCCGCCATCAGCAGCGAGTCCGTCTATAAGGCGATCCCTGACACGATAGGCGAGATCGGCGGCATCGACGTGCGCAGGAGAGGCCCTGAAGGCGTCCAGTCGGATATCAGCATACGAGGGACGACTTTCGAGCAGAACGCCGCCCTGATCGACGGAGTGAAGGTGAGCGATCCGCAGACAGGCCACTTCAATACCGACTGGCCGCTTACGATGATGGATGTCGACCGGGTCGAGATAGTGAAGGGGCCCGCGTCGAGCGTCTACGGCCCGAACGCCTTCGGCGGGGCTGTTAATATAGTTACGAAGAAACCTGTGGGCGAGAAGTTCATCGTCTATTCTGAAGGCGGCTCATTCGATTATTTTGACGGAGGCATATCCGTCTCGGTGCCCATGGGACCGCTTACAAACCGCTTCTCAATCGAAGAGCGCCGCTCCAGCGGCTACATGCCGGAGACGCAATCCGATATCTTCACCCTGACCGATACCGCATTACTGGAAACGCCGTTCGGAACATATGACTTTCTCTTCGGTTACATGTATAAGGACTTCGGAGCCGCTGATTTCTATCATAACCTCTATCCGAACGAGGATGAGCGCACCGACACCCGATTTTTCAAACTGGGCGGCAGCATAGAGCAAGGCAGCCTGAAGGCGGAGCCCCGGCTTTTCCTGCGTCGGCATAAGGACAAGTTCATACTAGATTCCAACCTGCCCGGATCGACGACCAACTACCACACGACCTATAATTATGGCGGCGAGCTGAACTTCACGCTGGAAAACTCGTTCATGGATACCGCATTCGGATACGAGCTGTCCCGCGATACGATAGATTCAACGAACCTGCAGACACATTCCAGGACCAAGGACGGCATCTACTTCGAGATATCGCCGCATCTCGCGAGGGATCTCTATATCAATATAGGCTTGCGGGAAGACTATTTCAGCGAGTTCGGATGGCAATGCTCCCCGACGGTGAGCGCGAGCTTCAAGGCCCGGGAGGACCTTACCCTGCGCGGCGTCATCGGACGCGCCTACAGGATACCGACGTTCACCGACCTCTACTATAACGACGCAGGAAACAAAGGCGATGCTTCCATTCGACCGGAAAGCTGCTGGTCGTATGAAGCGGGAGCCGACTACAGCTCAGGCGCTATCTCCTGGTCAGGGACGTTCTTCCACAGGGATTCATACGATACGATAGACTGGATCAGGTATTCCTCCCGTAACCGGTGGCAGGCTTCGAATATAGGCTCGACCAGTACCAACGGCGCTGAAGCGTCATTCACCCTGGATCTCGACAAGATCTGCAAAGGTATTCCCGTTAAGAAGTTATCGCTCGACTATACCGCCATCGATACCTATGCCAAGCACGACTACCTGTCAAAGTACGCGCTCGATTACCTGAAGCAGCAGATATGCGGTATCGCGCAAGTAGAGCTATTCGGCTTCAGGAATTCATGGGTCCTTAACTACAAGAAGCGCGTCGGCGGCTGCGAGCCGGTCATCGTCGACATGAAGATCACCAAAGATATAGTCCGAAAGGGCAGGGTGGTCTTCGAGGCGTACTTCGAGGTCGAGAACCTTTTCAATACCGACTACACGGAACAGTCCGAAGTCCGGATGCCGGGCAGATGGATCAAATCCGGCGCCCGCCTCGCGTTTTAAATATAACGATTTTACCAAGCAAAAATACCCGCGGGTCCTGCCGCTCCTAAGCCTTTTTCTCTGAAGGGCTGTGTCCGACTCTTGCGAGTCACTCAAACACTAGAACGCAACACTGGGAGAGCGTGATAATCCCCACCCCGGACCGCCCTTTATTGCGAAAAAGGCTTTAGGAGCGTCACCCACATGCGAATTTTTGCCACAATATCAATCGTAATTTTTTGGCCGCACCCCAGTAAAATTTTTCGCTTCAATGGATGGCGGAACCTTTGCGTGCCGTCGAAGCGACTCTTAAAATTTTTGATACCTCTTGGCGATTTAGCAAGGCCGATGAAACCTGTCAACAGTAAGACCGTGGTCCGGGTTCAGCGGCCATCAAAAATTTTCGACAGCGAATTTACATGCCTAATGTAAATTCGCGGCAAGCGGAGGCGGCCGCAAAGGTCACCGCCTTCATGCGTACGAAAAATTTTACCATACCCTCCATTTGGGATTGACACTACGGAGGATTTATAGTAATCTGATAACGATTTTAACCTAAGGAGATAAAGATGAGCCACGCCTGTCAATTGTCGTATAATAAAGAGTTTATTACCAGCAAGAAGGCCGTAGCTTTGATCGGGGCGACATTCTTTATCCTCGCGACCGCGCTCGGCTCATACGTCAGGATACCGGTTCCCGGAAGCCCGGTCCCGATCACGCTCCAGACATTCTTCGTATTGCTTGCAGGCGCTATTCTCGGCAGGCGTCTAGGCACCGCAAGCCAGGCCGGCTACATGCTCCTGGGGGCTATGGGACTTCCGGTATTTCAGGGCACTTCCATCGGCGCTGCGTATCTTTTGGGCCCTACTGGCGGATACATAGCAGGCTTTGTCGCCGCCGCCTACATAACAGGTTTTCTTCTTCGGTCAGACCGTCCGGGCATGGCGCGGATCATATCATCGTTCGCGATCGGGAGTTTCGTGATATACCTGTTCGGCGCGCTCTGGCTTATCATCATGTACAGGATGAGCCTCACCAACGCCGTCTCAGCCGGGGTCCTGCCGTTCATTCCGGGAGATATGGCCAAAGTATTGCTTGCGTCAGTGGTATATTCCGGAATATCCCAACGCTCAAAACAGATATTCTCTTCCTAAGAGACCATGGACCGACTTCTGGCTAAACCCATTCTCGCGGTATCAGTGCTCATCCTCGTCTGCGGATACCTATTCTTCTTCCAGTCCGGCAAGCTTGCCCTGACCGATCCAGACGAGACGTTCTACGCCCAAACCGCCAGAGAGATGCTCGCGAGAGGGGAGTGGGTGACGCCTTATCTTTACGGCAAGCCGCAATTTGAAAAACCGGCCCTCTTCTACTGGCTGGTGGAAGCGTCTTACAAGGCCTTCGGCGTTAATGAGTTCGCAGCGCGGTTTCCGTCGGCAGTTTTCGGCACGATAGGCGTCATCGCCATCTACTTTCTCGGCAGCCTTTTCTTCACCAGTAGGGCCGGATTCCTATCGGCCCTGATACTGGCGACAAGCGTCGAATATATCATGATCTCAAGGGCCTGCGTTACCGACATGGTCCTCGCAGTCCTGCTGTTCCTCGGCATCCTTTTTTTCTTTTACGGGTACATGCGGCAGAAGAATGCCTTTTATCTGCTTTCGTCGGCATTCTTCGGCCTCGCAGTCCTTACTAAAGGGCCGATATTTCTTCTCCTTGCAGGCTTTGCCATAGTGGCCTTTCTCTTTCTGAATAAAGACCTGAAAGCCTTGACGCGGATGCCTCTCTGGCAGGCCGCAGCGGTCTTCATAGTCATCACAGCGCCATGGTACCTGGCGATATACAAGCTTCATGGCAAGGTTTTCATCGACGCCTTTTTCGGTTTTCACAATATAACGCGTTTCCTTGAGGCCGAGCACAAGATAGGTTCTCAGGTTTATTATAATATCCCGGTTATCTTCGGCGGCTTCTTTCCCTGGAGCGTCTTCCTGCCGTTCGGGCTCTGGCGCATTTTTAAAAAGGCCTATGAGCGGCAGCCTTCAGCCTCCAGCGAAAAGCGAGGCTCCATATTTATCCTCGTATGGTTCCTGTCGATATTCCTCTTCTTCACTGCGTCGAGCACGAAACTGCCGACGTATGTCTTTCCGTGTTTCATCTCGCTCGCGCTTATCGTCGGGTCGCTGTGGGATGATTTTATGAGCGGCAATGCAGGCGCTACTGCCGGGACGAAGGTCTCGTATTATATATTAGTCGCGATCGTGATCATCGGCGCGTTTGTAGCACCGGTCGCTGTAAAGTTGAAATACCCCGTCCTTTCGGCAGGCGTCGCTCTCTCGGCGTCCTTCCTGGTCTTCGGCATGCTCCTCTCCATGTCCGCCTTTGCCGGCAAAAAAATCGTGATGGCGTTCCTCTTGGTCGTGTATGCGGTGGCGCTCTTCCTGTATCCCCTGAACGAGCTTGTAATACCTTCCATAGAGCGTCTGGAGACTAGCAAGGAGGTGGCCCTTAAGCTAAAGCCGCTCATGAAATCATCCGAGCCTCTTGGCGCCGAGTCTAATTACCTGGCCGGCCTCGCGTTCTACGCAGACAAAGCCCCCGCGAACCTCGACAGGCACCATGACATGGTGCAGTTTCTCAATTCCAAGGAACACGTATGGGCCGTTATGAAGGAGAAGAACCATAAACAACTCTACGACCCGTCCATCAACCAATCGTATGTCAAACCGTCGTACATCATCTACAAGGCCGGCAAGCGCGCCATCGTGACAAACGAGATGCCAGCGGACGGTAAATATATCGTGAAGAGGGAGCGGCCATAGTGAGACCACGGAGTGTGTCATTCGTCTTTCCGATGTACAACGAAGCCGAGAATATAGGCCAGACCATAAGCCGCGCATCGGCTCTGGCCAGGGAACTGACCGATGATTACGAGATAGTGGTAGTTGACGACGCTTCCACCGACGGGTCGGCCGACGTGGTCGACGGCCTCGCCTCCGCAGACTCTCATATCAAGTCGATCCGCCTGAAGAACAATACGAAGTTCGGAGGAGCTCTAAAGGAAGGGCTCGAAAAGGCGTCCAAAGAGGCCGTAATATATACGGACTCGGATTTTCCCGCCAGAGAAGAGGATATAAAAAAGGCGCTCGACATACTCGATAGCGCAGACATAGTGACGGCATACTCACTCGTCGTAAAGGACGCGAGCCTCAAGCGCATCATCATGTCCAGGGTTTACAATCTCCTCGTCCAGTCCTTATTCGGGCTCCGTATACGGGACATCAATTCCGGGCTCAAGATCTACAAGAAGAAGGTCCTCGAAGGGCTGGACCTTAAATCGAGGAGCCCGTTCATCGACGTCGAGATATTCGCCGAGGCAGCGAAGAGGGGATTTGTGATAAAGCAGTACGGCCTCATCTTCGAGCTTCGCACTAAGGGCGCCTCCAGCATATCGCGGATGAGCGTGGTGGCGCGCACATTCCGCGACATGATCGCGTATAAATTTTCGATATGAAATATCTTATAGTCAGCGCAGACGATTTCGGGCTAACCAGGAGCGTGAGCGAAGGCATCGCGATGGCCTGCCGGGAAGGCATCGTCACATCAGTCAACCTTTTT
>Ga0315276_10000096_pt1 | contig 67669 bp, 46 predicted proteins | sample YL17G05_0_MG_FD_204542 | JGI IMG/M metagenome (GOLD analysis project Ga0315276, IMG submission 204542) | Sediment microbial communities from Yellowstone Lake, YNP, Wyoming, USA - YL17G05_0 | ecosystem: Environmental > Aquatic > Freshwater > Lake > Sediment | place: USA: Wyoming | collected...
GGCACGCATGGTCCGCTCCTTTCTCTAAGACTAAGTTATCAAAACTACGTCTTAACAAAAAGCCCATCCGTGTCCGACTTCTGCTGAACCGATACACTCAAACGATTCCGGTGACCTATACGGTGGGGCCCACCCCACAGCCGCACATTGTCTTGAACAAGACGAGTTTGAGTTTCAGTGCGTTTCAGAACGGTCCGTTGCCAGCCAGCCAGACCTTCACGATTACGAACAGCGTTGGCGGGACGTTGAACTGGAGCGTCTCGGACGGTGGTATTGCCTGGTTAGATGAGAGCCCGACAGGACCGGAGAATAGCAACAGTCGGACGATCACGGTTTCGGTCAACACGACCAACCTGAGTCCTGGCACGGGTTATGCCACCATCACGGTATCGAGCGGCAATGCCGACAACAGTCCTCAAACGATTCCGGTGACCTATACGGTGACGCCGCTACCACCACACATTGTGTTGAATCCGCGGAACCTCATTTTCAATGTATGTCAGAACGGTCCGTTGCCAGCCAGCCAGCCCTTCACGATTACGAACAGCGGTGGCGGGACGTTGAACTGGAGCGTCTCGGACGGTGGTATTGCCTGGTTGGATGAGAGCCCGACAGGACCGGAGAATAGCAACAGTCGGACGATCACGGTTTCGGTCAACACGACCAACCTGAGTCCGGGTACGTATAATGCGACGATCACGGTAACCAGTAGCAACGCGGACAACAGTCCTCAGACGATTTCGGTGACCATTATTGTCTCGTCAGGACAGCACATTGTCTTGAACAAGACGACCATGAGTTTCAGTGCGATTCAGAATGGGTCGTTACCAGTCAGCCAGACCTTTCTGATAACCAATTCTGGCTGTGGAACACTCAGCTGGACTGTTTCGGACAATGCCACTTGGCTGGATGAGAGCCCGACAGGACCGGAGAATAGCAACAGTCGGACGATCACGGTTTCGGTCAACACGACCAACCTGAGTCCGGTTACGTATAATGCGACGATCACGGTATCGAGCGGCAATGCCGACAACAGTCCCCAGACTATAGCGGTGACCTATACGGTAACCCCGCCGCCAGTGTGCTCGATAACAGTAACACATCCGTCGCTTGAGAAGTGGTTCGAATCTGATGGCAAAACCATAACTTGGGAATGGACAGGCGAGTGTGGAGACTATGTTGAGATTCACTTGTACAAGAGCGGCTCGCCATTGTGTCCGATTGTCCCGTCCACAGATAACTACGGCAACTACGGCTGGATCGTAAGCGACTGTGGGGGTGGTTCTGGGAGTGATTATCAGATAAGGGTCAGAGATCTTAGTACAGATCGCTCCTCTCTTAGCAATTATCTCAATCTCCGAGCCATAGACACAGTCTGGTGTGACCCTACAGATGATGCTACTGTGATGGAGGAGTACCCTGATCGCAACGGCGACGACGACAACAACATGGTAGGTTGGTCCAACGGAACCTACGAGATTCGTTCCCTCATCAAATTTGATCTTGGCAATGTACCGAGCGATGTGGCCATCAAGGTGGCCTATCTGCAGTTATGGGCATCAGGTTGGATCGGTACCGGGGGCGTGAACTGGTACTTGGGGCTATTGTGCTCCGATTGGGACGAGTCAACAGTTACTTGGAGAATTCGTCCTAGATCATGCCCTCCAGAGCATGGATTCGGAGAGCCCACATACGTTCAATGGTACAAGTACGACGCATCAGATCAAGTCAGAGAATGGGTGGAAGACGGATATACCAACTACGGATTCTCTCTGCGTCCTTCATCGGGTTCAGGTGCCGGCAATAACTGGATCAACTTCGGCAACAGGGAATATACGAATCTTAGACCAAGGCTACAGGTCATTTATTGGTATTAGTTGATGTCGACTGAAGACTAGGGTGATGTGGCTGCTGAAGTAGACGGAGAGGCGGGGATGCGGACCGGGTGATATCACCCCGTCTATGAAGGCCCGGCGGGACCGCACCTATCACCCCGCCGGGCCACACTTGACAAACACCTGCTAATCGTGCTTGATTGGGACGTCACAACAGCACCGAGTTGGATTCACAAGGAGATCGAAATAACTGCTAAGTCGAAGTTTACCGGATGTCTCATCGGCCAGTGCCTCGGTGACACACTGGGGTTCATGGGACCTTCATATTATGTTAGTACCCTTTGACAAGTTCTCCGGCTGCCTCCTTGGTCAGTGTCTGGGCGATGCATTAGGCCAACCCGTCGAGGGCTTTCCTTCGGATGAGTGCCTGGACTATCTGCATCGGCAGGTGATGCCGCTCTGGCACGACAAACAAGTTCAGGCGGCCCATCCCTTCGGTCAGTACACCGATGATTCTCAAATGGCGCGTGAGCTCCTCGTCAGTCTGGTTACCTATCCCGAATTCAACGCAGATGATTATATTGCACGCCTGAAGCCGCTGTTCGAGGAAGGATTGGCCATTGTTCCAGGACTGGCCTGTGTCGATGCCATGCGAAGAATTGCTGCTGGCGTACCGTGGCAGGAAGCAGGCTGCCTTCCGCCTCAGGCTGGCAATGGCTCTGCGATGCGCGCCGCTCCAGTCGGCATGCTTTTCTACGAAACACCTGAGCAGATGCTCCAAATCGCCCGGAAGCAGGGTTGGATCACACATCGCGATTTGAGGTGCGATGCCGGCTCAATTGCGGTAGCGGGCGCGGTTGCGCTGGCACTCCAAGGCCGTGTAGAAGCTAGCTATTTCTGCGAGCAACTGGCTGAATGGATGACAGAGGTAGAGGGGGAGTTTGCGACATACGTGCGACGGTTGCCGGAGTTTGTGTCGCTGCGGCCGGAGGATGCTGTTGAATGGATCGCGCAGGCCGGTAAGCCGGTCGGTTATGACGACTCCTGGAGTGGGATTTCACCCTTTGTGGTTGGTACGGTACTCTGGAGTCTATATTGTTTCCTTCGCACCCCGGGTGATTACTATGCCTCTGTCTGGACATCTATTGCAGTTGGGGGTGATGTTGATACAACTGGTGCTATCACTGGCGCCATCAGCGGAGCCTTTAACGGAAGATCGTCACTACCGACCCACTTGCTTGAAATGCTACATGACCACGGTGGGTGGAGATTGGACGAATTGGAGGACTTGTGTTCCAGAGCGTACACGAAATCGATGGCTCTGTAGCAACAGGTGCTTGCTCCAAGAGACTCAGCAGAAGTAGGACAAAGATGGGCAGCTTGAAGCGCCAGAAGTCCAGAGAGCCATTGCTACGAGCGGGAGTGTGTCTTGAGTTAGGTTGCGAGGAATCCCAATTGTTTGAAGACGTTCACGAATCGGAGAGGCAGCTAGCAGGAAGAGGCTAAGCCAGTGAAGGTTCTATTCGTGCAGAATAACTCTCTGGGAATAAGGGTCTTGCAAGGTGTTCTCACGGCGTTCGCCTATCTCCTTGTTATCGGACTGGCCGGGTGCGATAGGCTCAATTTATCGAGGGAGACTCGGGAGGTTGTGGAAAGGATCGAGAGTATTAATGAAGTGATGGGATCAGCTGTGGGTATGGCTCGCGTACGACCAAAGCAGTACGACAACTACGTGGATTTGCAGAACACTGCAAGCAGAGAGGAGCTCTATGAGCTGACCGATCACCCGAACGCCGTGGTTAGATGTTACGCTTCCTTGGCCTTATCAGAAAGCCAGTCAGTAGATCCGCTGTCAATCCTGCTGAACCACATAGACGACAATGAGTCCGTGATAACGTTCTTTGAATGTATCAAGACCAATGTAATGGTTGGCGATTTTCTCATAACTAATGCCCGATACCAGCTGGACTCTGCGCAGGCAGCCACACTTGACAGCACCCTCATTTACAAACCTAATCACCTGTTTTCTAGAGCGACTGCGATAGGCCGGGCCGTGCCATGTGAAACTCTATACTGGAGACTTCGAGAGTTAGTTCTCAGAGATGGAGATGGTGCTGCCCTGGAAGCTCTGGCGAAGTATCAGAGAGAACAAGATGTCGAGTTGATCCTGAATAACTGCGACATGCAAACATTTGATGAAGGTACTCTCGACCATGCGTATAGGGCCATAAGCTACTTTCCTCACCCCGCTTTTGTTCCGATGCTCGAGAAGCACCTGGAGCATACTCTTGATAATGACCACTATTATCACGAGTGGCAATACTTATATGAGGCCATAGCCAGTTATCAAAATAGTAAGGCCGTCGCACTGCTAAGCGTTCCATTCACCCGAGTAGAAGACAAAGACATTAAACTCCACCATCTTGAATTCGTATTGAATGCCCTGAGTATCTTCACGGCCCCAATTTACGACTCTCTGCTTTGGAGACTGTGGGCAGATGAGAACGTGATATCGCTGAATATCTTCGAGTACCTATCCCGCAAGAATCCTGAAAAGGCACTCCAGCTCACCAGAAAGAACCTGTACAATGCCGAGGCAAAGTTCTGTCGCAACAGGCTCACTCTGAATGACTTGCTGGGCTCAGCCGATGACAGCCTGGTGGCAAATGCACTGCTCGACTTTGTGTTGCTGAAGGACCGGCCCTTCGCACTCGAAGTGATCCGAACGAATATTACTGATTCAAGTAGCTACGAATTTTACGCTTGTGCAGACAAAGCTTCTGAGATCAAGGACAGATCTTTCGTTGAACCGCTGTTTAGCCGACTCATTATGGATGAGAACCCATACATCTACTTGAAAGCTGCCGAAGTTCTTCTCTTCTTTAACGACAATGAGATCGATCAGAGACTGGTCAGGACCTGGCGTGATATCGAAGACCTGAAGACCGGGTGGGGTGTTGATGAGTTTAGGAAGCTACTGAAGGAACATGGGCTTAACTGAGTTAGTGATTCAATATTGCAGGATTGGAAGTGATAAACCTCATTTAGTCAAGTGAGCTTACGCAATGATACCCGGTCCGAACAAGATCATTGAGTGTCCGCACTGCAGGGCGCTTCACAAATACCGTACTCTGTTGTCGGGGAATACCTTTCTCGGAACAGTGTGGACAGACGGCTATGCTTCTTTTCCGATGATGCCAACGGTCCCTGAAGTCACAAAGTGCCGCAAATGTGATTCCATATTCTATCTGCGTGAAGCCGTTGTAATTGGCGAGTACGGTGGAATTGACCGCGAATCGACGCGGCTACCGGATCAATCTGCGCCGGTAGTTCCCTCAGAATGGCATGATGTGCCAATGATCACCCCCTTGGGTAGCGGTGACTGTTATCGTGCACTGAATATGCGTTTGTACAGCAATCGGTGTGAAGAAATGGACCTGTGTCTAACGGCATGGCACGTAAGGAATCACCAGGTTCGGCAAATGTCGGCTACCAGGCGCGAGGCAATGCACAGGAAGCATCCTAAATCGACATCTGAACCGAAGAACGTAATTGCCGCTTCTTCTGAAACGGTCAAGGTAATAGATCGACTCATGGCACTCTTGGATGAACAGGTCCCAGATGAGAGAATACTCAAGGCCGAGGCACTCCGGGAACTGGGACGCTTCGAAGAGGTACTTGTCGTTCTGAAGGATCCTTTTCCAGAGGAACTACAAGAGCTATCGTCATTCATCCGGGTATTGGCGGAACAAGGGCTGTTCCAAGTAATGGAACTGCCAAGAGGCTAGTAAGCTGCAGCTTATCAACATGAAAACTACTGTGACGAGATTGCTAATCCTGGCGGGTATCCTCCTTCTGTCGATAGCGATTACCAATTCGGTTGACGCCAGAGATTCCGTATGGACGAGGATAGATAGCGGTCTTTACTACGCGGATTTCGTCGGAATACCAAACTCAACTGTCGGTGATTCCCGCATCGACATTCTTCGCATCGATCCGAAACTCTATCGCGTCGAAGTGAAGATGGTCTCGGAAAATAAAGGACCTAGCCTAACCGCTTCAGAGTGGTCAAAGCAATGCAACTTGCTCGCGGTTACGAATGCAGGAATGTTCCAGGCAGATCAGAGCACACATGTCGGATATTTGAAGCACGGCGGTCACGTCAACAACGCCACGAGCACAATGAAGTATCTCTCCGCAGCGGCCTTTGACCCGATTGACACGACACTTCCTCCCTTCCGCATTTTCGATCTGGATACTACGTCGCTTGACTATGTAAAGATCAACTACCGGACTGTGATACAGAACCTGCGATTAGTTAAGCGCCCAGGGACCAATGTTTGGTCACAGCAGGACAAGATGTGGAGTGAAGCGGCGTTGGGTGAAGACAAGAACGGCAATATCCTGTTCATCTATTCTCGTTCACCCTACTCGATGTACGATCTCAACCACATACTGTTAGGGCTCCCCATCGATCTTGTCGCCGCGCAGCATTTAGAGGGAGGACCGGAGGCTTCTCTCTACGTATCCCACAAAGGACAGCTAATCGAACGGATGGGCAGTTACGAAACCGCCTTCTTACCATCAGACAGTAACGATAGATTCGGGTCGCTTCCAAATGTAATTGGGATAGTGAAGAGCTCTGCCGGAGCGCCGAGTTCCGGTTATAAGTGAGTATGCTGTTCCGGGAGATCCTTGCAGAAGTGTGGAATGAACAATGGATTGGCCCGAGAGAATAGTCATCGTTGATCTTGAGGCTACATGCTGGGACAAGGCGGAGCACAAGCCTTTGGAGATGGAAACAATAGAAATTGGTGCTGTGCTCGTCAACAATTCGTACTTGGAAGCAACAGAAGAGCTCGACCTGTTTATCAGACCGGTTCGGCATCCCAAGCTGAGCGATTTTTGCAAGGAGTTAACCTCCATTTCACAGGAACAGGTTGACGCGGCCCGTCCTTTTCCGGAGACCTGGCAGCAATTCCTGAACTGGCTGGGGGACAATTCCGGCATCTGGCTGGCGTCCTGGGGCTCATTCGACCCCATGCAGCTCAAACAGGACTGCACGTATCATGGGCTTGTTTATCCCCTCGAGGGACGGCATCTTGATCTTAAGAAGATGTTTGGGACGCATTTCGGTGATCGTAAGTTTGGTATGAAGCGGGCATTGCGCAAGATTGAACTCGAACTAGAAGGCAAACACCATCGCGGCATTGATGACGCTCGAAACATCTACCGTCTTTACAGATGGCTGCGCTCCAAATCATGAAAATCGCCTGGTTTACAGACATTCATCTGAACTTCGTCTCGCCGGATACATGGAGGAAGTTCGTCCGCTTAATCAGGATCGCCAAACCGGATGCAGTCCTCATAAGTGGAGACATAGGCGAGGCCCAAAGCGTTTGCAGCTATCTAAAGGATCTGGACTCGGCACTTCAGATTCCCATCTACTTTGTGCTGGGTAACCACGACTTCTATAACGGTTCAATCAACCGAGTGAGAAATACAGTGCAGGAGCTTGTATCGTCATGCCAGCATTTGACTTACCTGAGTAGTAACCGAGTCGTGGAACTGACCGAGGCTACGGCGCTTGTTGGTCATGACGGTTGGGCAGATGCCAGATTCGGGGATTTCAATAACTCGGGCGTTATTCTCAACGATTACCTGTTGATACAAGAACTGAGACCGAAAGGACTGCATGGGCACTTTGGACCCAGGCCGAAATCCGAATTGGTCATCATATTACAGCGGCTGGCTGCTGAGGCGGCTACCCACTTCGAATCCTACCTGAACGAGGCCTTGAACTCGCATGAAAACGTGATAGCCGTCACACATGTCCCGCCCTTTCGAGAGGCTTGCTGGTATGAGGGTCACATTTCAGACGATGATTTTCTGCCGCACTTTTCCAGCAAAGTAGTTGGAGATGTAATGGCAGCAGCCATGAAGAGACATCCCAACAAAAACCTTACCGTGCTATGTGGCCACACGCACGGTTCCGGCACGGCGCAGATATTGCCGAATCTGGAGGTGCTGACGGGCGGTGCAACCTACGGCGAACCTGCAATAAGCAGGATCATTGAGATCCAGTAGTGAGGCATGTATCGATTCAGCGGGAATCGGATACAGTTGGGCTTTCTGCCACCATGTGGTCTTGCAGCTGTGAACACATACTGAATGTCCCGGAGCCGTAATGTGGCATGTAGAATCCACGAACGACTCTTGGCGTTTGGGACCAATTTGGGACCATCGGACTTCAAAACAGCTTCCAAGCACCACAAATCATTCAAACATGTTTGATGACGCAATCAATTGCCGGAACTCGTCTTACGGCATAATCAACACAATGCCAATCACTTACAGAAAGCCCTTTGCGCGAATCCCAGCCTCTCCGCCAGAATTGTTGACCCCGCTGTACGCCAGGGTTGTTTGGTATCTGCAAAAATGATCGCGAATTCCGAGGCAGCGGCGGGCCCTGAAGGGTTCTCCACCTGACTCCGGGAACCGAAAATAAGCTTGCGCAGTAATCAATCCTCTTCTACTTTGTGACCGCCATATTGTCACGGACATACAACTGTAAGCAAGGAGTCGTATTAATGTCTGACTACGTCAACTGCTTCACAGTCATCGCTTTGTCTCGATCACGTTGTGACTTTGCTGTCACAGGCGATCATTCAGAGAAAGAAACAGACTTCCACACGAAGCGTGGTTATTTCCAGATTCCCAACTCTGGTCAGTTTGCTCTGCGTGTCCGCGCGGGCGCGAGATTGTCAATCGCAACTGCTGTGCTCGTGCTTGTGCTCTGGATGAGTTCTTTCGCCGGAGTAGACCCGGGAGTATTCAAACAAGCCTACTCCGACGTAAGCGAAAGCATGCTCTCGAATGATGGAGAGGTTGCCGAAATCAGCAACTTCAACTATCAAAAAGACGTGGCTCACTTTTCCTTTGCCGAAGGCAGGATCCTTCTCCGCCGGCCGGTGTTGGGACGACCGAGTGTGGCTATGTTCGTCGGAAAAGGGAGTGTGAGCATAGATGTTCCTTCCCACGTGGAGCGCCAACGTCTTCTTGCTATGACGGGAGACTCGACTGTACGTGAACAGTTTGAAATCTGTCATATCCGCTTTGCTGATAGTCTGGATTTGCAGCTAAGGGAGAAATTCAACTTCGTACCTGGAGTGTTGAGCGCGAAGGATTTCCAGCGAGTCAAAAGTTTCCAGGGGGACTTCTTCTTCAAGCCTATCCCCTGGCATCAAACTGACAACTACTTCCAGCTTTTGAGATCGGCTTTTGGTGGCACCACCGGAGGCTTCTTCTGGGCCAGCTTCGGGCGCTACGTATTCAGTTTTGATCCTGACCGCCCGGAAGAGGTGGAGATTCTGTTCAATCGCGAGCCCAGCAGCATTGTTGCTTACCGGGCTGCAAGATTCGCAAGACAGGAAAGATGCCGCCAAGCTGAATTAGAATGGCCGGCGGTTCTGTATCCAACCCACGGCGCAGTTCAAAGAACTGACTTAGACCTGGGTGGGATCGACGGAATGGTCATCCTCAAGGGTCAATCCACGCTCAAAGTATGTCAGGATCGGGATAGCGCACAGTTCCTCTCCTTGTATCTCGACAAGATCCTTGAGCTGGATTCCGCTTTGTGCGGTGGGCGAAACATAACATTCCAGAGGCGGAACAACTTCGATCACGTGGGTATCGTGTTACCTGAGTGGCTGCATGAGCATGATACTGCGGCAATCACGCTTTGGTACCATGGCCGAGACTATGCCACAGCGTTCCCGTGGGTTGATAATCCCCGGGGCTATCCCCATGCACTGCAGCTCTCGACTTCCGCGGGTTTCAGTTACATTCTGCCTGATGAGGCTGTTAATTTGGGAGGTGATTCCGCTCGACAAATGATAGGGATACCTCCAGGAGTATCAAATGAAGTGCCATACTTTTATCAGTTGGGAGGTGGTACTGATACGACCACACTTCTAACCGGATGGCAGATGCCGGTCCAAATCGTCACTCTCGAGAATAACCCGTGGAGTGTATGGGAACGCCAGGGGAGAGGGGATACGCTCCTGAAAGCCTTAGAGATCATGTATGAACGCTTTGGTCCGCCTACCGGAGTTTCCAGAATCTTTGTTCTGCCCTGTAGGAGTCCGTTGAGCCATGCCGGGGTCCTCTGTCCTGATTACATCCCACACAAGGACCTCGGCGGGTTTAGCTACGCGATTGGCAGTGGTGTTGCGGCTCAATGGCTGAGCAGTTGTGCGGAATCACACTCCTATAGGGAAGCCTGGCTTTATGAAGCAGTGAGTGCCTATCTTCGTTTGATGCTGGTTGAAGCTATCGCAGGACCAGAGCATCTGCTGGTTGGTATGCGAGGCGACCGCGAAACCGTTCTTGGTGTCCTTGAGCGAGGAGACGACGTGCCGCTTGCCGGCGGCGCCTCCGGATGGAGCCCGAAAGGGGTCTGGGTGATACATATGATCCGAAACTTGATGAATTCCGTCGATACAACGCGAGATACGATATTTGTGGCCTGGCTTGGAGCGGTGGTGAAGGAACTGAACCAGGGGGCGTTTTCCAACAAAGACTTTCAGGAATTGACCGAGCACTATTTTGGCTATGAACTGGGTTGGTTCTTCAGAAAATGGCTTCAGGAAACCGGCATACCCACGTACCGAGCCGAGTACTCGACAAGCCAGCGTGAAGACGGGTACTATGTTGATCTTGAGATTGTTACAGAGGGTGTGTCCAGCGATTTTATGATGCCGGTGCTTGTTAAGATTGATAAACCGTCAGGAGCAGCGTTCGCCAACTGTTTCGTGCTCCCCAATATCAAGAGTTATCATTTGGGCCCGTACGATACCAAGCCAACCGAGATGCATTTCAACAAGAACTGCAGCGTTCTGTCTGAGGATGAAATAGTACGAAAGCGCTAGTTTCTTGACTTGCCTCCAGCGATGGCCAGAACAGACACAACTTCACAAGACCAGACACAGACTAATAGAAATGCCTTGATTAACTTGAAATGGCTGGTTGTCGCGTAACGCATGCGGGAAGGACCTACCTAAGATGCTTGTAGTAGTGGAGCGAGGACAGCGTCAGCCCCAGACCGATAGCGAGATAGACGGGTGCAATGTAAACTCGGGCTACGGGCAGATGGCGCAGAGTGTACCCCAGCATGATCATAATGATTACAATGACATAGCTGCGCCAGTGTTGAAAGGCGAATACGCAAATCCGGTCCTTCTCCGGCGCCAGTTGAAGAATTCTCTCAAGGTTCTTGCGAACAAGTCCAGCAAAACCTAAAGAGTAGACAAACCAGCCCGCGACCAGTCCCAGTATCAGCGCCGCTACAGCATCCTCGTCCGACATCAGCAGCCATCGGGCGGCTGCCACAATCAGCCCCAGCCCGACAACCGACCAGACCAGGCCTGCAATCAGTATCAGAATTGATCTTTTGGCCGATGGAGCCTGCATGGCATGAAAGGAAGCGCACACGGACTGCCGGAATCAATCATAAAACGGTCGAGTGGACGATGATGTCGGTAAAGAGTTTTCCCCTACGCTGACTGCTTCATGGTCCGACTGTCTTTTGCGCCTTCACCGACAGCATGAGCGGGTATTTCGTCGGGCCGCCGGGCGGACACCAGTACTGGTCATTCAACTCACACCAATTGGCGCCGAACTTGTAGTAACCATAGTTGTATTCATCCAATCGCTCGATAGTCAAGCCGGCTGAAATAAGCGCGTTGACAATCTCCGAGACCGGATGCTGCCATTCAACGTGCTCACCGTCTATGTGAGTCTGCGTTTCGCAATAGTCAGTCGGGTTGATTGTCCGAATTGGTGCGCGCGCGAAGTAGTCTCCACCCTTGTCGGGAAAGAGAAACAGGGGGTTAACCGGATGCTCATCGATCATGAAAAACAGGCCGCCGGGTTTCAGATAGTGTGAAACCACTCTGGCCCATTTGAACACATCCGAAATCCAGATGTGCGTGCCGTAAGACTGAAATACGATGTCGAACTTCCTGTCGATCAAGCCGATCAGGTCCAGCACGTCCGAGCGGACAAACTCCGCTTCAAGGCCACACTGCGTCTTCAACTCATTGGCGACCTGGATGGAACGGTCGGAAATGTCCACGCCAGTGACAATCGCGCCCAGGCGCGCCCAGGACAGCGTGTCCAGACCGAACTGGCACATCAGGTGCAGCAACAGCTTCCCGCGCACGTCGCCGAGCGTTTCAAGTTCGATCTTCCTGAGCGACGAACCACCGCTGATGACTTCCCGCGTTCGATATTCCGGGTGATTCACGTGCAAGTCGACCATCCGGTTCCAGGCAGCGCGGTTCTTCTCGTGATCTTCGTGCGGCACTACTTGGGCGATCTCCACATCAGAATGAGGCCGATCAGAAGGAACAGACCATTGATGCCCCAGGCCGCGACGTCATCGGGAAGTTTTCCGTTGGCACCAGCCGACTGAAGCAAGCGATAGAGAACAAAATAGACGAGCGCAATCCCCGCCCCCACGGCAATCGACACGGCGATGCCGGCGCGGCGAGGGTTCGAGGCAAACGGCACGCAGATGAGCACGACGATGAACGAGGACAGCGGGAACGAGTACTTGGTTTTGAGATTAACCATTTCGCGGACGTATGGCGCGCCGGTGCGTTTCATCAGATCTATGTACTTCCTTAGTTCATCAATCCCCATATCCTCAGGGTTTCCAAGTCGCTTGGCCAGGTCTTCAGGGGTGTCGTCGATATCGCCTATGATCAGAGTGTCGAACTCCAGGTATCGCGCCTCTGTGCCTTCTTTGAACAAGCGACGATGTCCTTTCACTGCCTGCCAGAGGAAATCGAGATAGACAATGTTATCGGCGGTTACGATCTCCGTAGCGCGGTTATCCACGGAACGATACAACTTGAAGCTCTCCCCCATCCGCCGCTCGGTGTCAAACTGGGCGATGGTGTAGAAGCTGCCCTGGTCAATCTGGCGATAAATATCGCGTACTATGTTCTGGGTCGCTCGAGATCTCTTCTCGATCGTGAAATTCTTGATCTCCAGCTTGCGTTTGTTCATGCTCGGAAAGACGTACTCGTTGTAGCAGAAATGGCCCGCCGCAACGAGCAGAGTTATAAGGGCAAAAGGCAGAGTGATACGATAGAGTGATAAGCCGCTGGCTTTCATAGCCAGGATCTCATGTTTACGTGCCAGGAGCGAGATCGAAAACAGCACCGCCAGCAGAACAAACATCGGCGTGAACGACTTGATGACCCAACCACCGAAATAGGCATAGTATTCCAGAATCTGCAGGATCGACACCTGATTGTCAATAAAGTCCGGCAACTCCTCGATCAGGTTGATGACAACTATTGTCAGACCTATGGCAATGGTGACCGCCACAAAGGAAAGGAAAAAGTAGGTCAGCAGATATCGGTCAAGCCTCTTGAGCATAGTAAAGCGTCAGTCCTTACGTCGGAACCAGCCGAATACCGGCTTTTCCGTGACCACAATATAGTTCAAGTAGAGTCCCAGGCAGCCAATCAGAATATTCGCACTCCACATGGCCAGGAAAGGTGAGACGATGCCGCGGTCGGCCATGTCTTCGCCGCCAATAAGAAACGCCCAATAGATCATGAAGATCGCAATGGCGATGGCAATCGCCATTCCCATACCGCCGCGCCGTGTCATGATACCGAGCGGAGCGCCGATCAAGACAAAAGCCAGCGAGGCCGTCGGGATCGAGTACTTCTTATATATCTCAATGTTGTACTTGTCCATGACGCTCTCTTGCGCGGCAATCTGCTGCTTGTGACGCTCCACGTGCCGTACCAGTACGGAAGCGTCGCTTTGCACCAGAGATAGCGCCCGTCGATCATCAATCGAATCTTTCATATTGAAAGTGAAAGTATCGGAAAACAAATACGTAGTCTTACTCTTGAAGTACTCTGTGATCCGCTCGCGGAGCGGTTGAGCCGCGCCGAGAGCCTGCTCGACATGTGAGGTCATTTCATCAATATTCATCTCCCGATCGGTGCGGTATTCGGAATCCGTACGTACCAGTTCGGAACCGGTGCCCGAGACATTAATGACCTGATTCTTGAAGTCGAGTTTGCGATAATTGTCCGGTTCCTGAAGGTCGAGCGTATGGATTTCGCCGTCGTTGAGCGAAAAACGCATGTTGTGGCCGCCATCGGTCATCTCCAGATAGCCGTCCTTAGCAACAATGAGCCTGGGGTGATTGGGGTCTTTGGTCTCAGAAATTCGTACACCCTGGACGTATGACGTGGCATGGTCAATCTTATCAATCAACACAAGGTAACCGGGAATATCGGTTATAAAGATCCCGGACTGGAAAATCAGCGTGGGTCGCATTGACTGAATGTCACCCAGAAGAGTGCGGGCTCTCTTGTTCAGATCAGGGAGAATTTTGTCATGAAATCGAATCATCCCCAGGGCGAGAAACGATGCCGCTATCATCAGAGGAATGAGGATCCGCAGCAGGTTGATGCCGGACGCCTTGATGGCTGTAATTTCGAAATCAGCACCGAGCCTCCCGAACGCCATCAGCGTCGCCACCAGTACCGACATAGGAACCGAGAGCGCCAGCATCCAGGCCAGATTCATCCCCACCAACTCAAGCATGATCATCAGGTCGATATCTTTGTCGATTACCCGGTCAATGATTTTGGGGACAAAGTCAATGATCAACAAGAAAGTGATGGTAAAGAAGGCGAAAAGAAACGGGGCGATATGTTCCCGGAGTATGTAGCGAGTCAGGATTTTCATAATGCTCAGCCAATATATTCCTTATACACAACCAGGCCAATTATTTAATCGGGTGGCTTTTGGACTGGCTGAATGGCTGCGCGGCTATTACTTTGGAGCCATGGAACAGAAGAAGATCGTGGAACTTGTCAAGGACGACCAGGTTGAGGGCTTCTTCTCGGTCCGTCGGAAAGACGTCCGAGAGTATGTCCGGGGACAATTTGTATCCTTGGAGTTGGGGGATTCCTCCGGCCGTATTGGTGCCGTCATGTGGGAACCGGACCAGTTCGCTCTCGATGAACTGGCCGAGGGAATGGTGGTAAAGGCCCGTGGCGTGGTAGGCGAATACCGGGACAAACCGCAGTTGACTGTCAATCGGATACGCCTGGCGACCGATGGCGAGTACCGCCTCGAAGACATCATGCCGCATTCACCGCAGTCGTATGAAGTCCGCAAAGCGCGTCTGTTTGCTCTACGCGATCAGATTCAGAATAGTCACATCCGCACGCTCGCAGATCGATTCTTCGACGATCAACCCTGGCTTGACGGTTTTCTGAACGCCGCCGCCGGTAAGCTCTGGCACCATGCGACTATCGGCGGCTTGTCTGAACACACGGCCAACGTAACCGAGTTGGCCTTGCGGGTAGCTCAGGGTTACGACTTTCTGAATCGCGACTATTTGATCTTTGGCGGCCTGTTTCACGATGCCGGCAAGATTGCCACCTACCACACTCGAACGGTGATCGATTTCACCGATGAAGGCCGCTTGGTAGATCATATTTGTCTGGCCGATAACTGGATCTGCGAGCGCGCCCGATCGGTCGAAGGCTTCCCCGACAAACTGCTGGTAATCTTGCGTCATCTGATTCTTTCGCATCATGGAGAGCGGGAGTTCGGCGCCCCGGTAGTGCCGCAGATCCCTGAGGCGTTCGTACTGTATTATTGTGACGAGATCGACAGCAAGATGGGCGCCATTGACCGCATCCGCAGTCGTCAGGACGGCCGCGGCTGGTCCGAGTACGTCAACATGCTCAATCGCTTCCTCTATTTCGGCGAAGGCGAATCCGAGGACAACCGCCGGTGACCCTTGAATGGTTACACTTCTGAATAGGAGAAAGACAATGGTTTCGAGACTCATTATTACAAGACTGGTGGCTGCTATAATATTGGTCACTGCATTTGCTTTGAACGCCTGCCATAAGGAAGTTGAGAAACTTGCTACGGCAGAGCCAACAGTAATAGTCGACAGCGTGCCTTCCGAGGACGGCCTGATGATCTATTACGACGTGCACGGCCAGGGCGACCGAGCGCTGGTTTTTGTACACTGCTGGAGTTGCGACCGAACTTACTGGCAAAATCAGGTTGACGAATTTGCGAAGAACTATCGCGTGGTCACCGTCGATCTCGGCGGACATGGGCAGTCCGGCCCAAATCGCAAAGTCTGGACAATAGCGGCATTCGGCGCCGATGTTGCAGCCGTAGCCAAGAAACTCGACTTGAAGAGCATCGTTCTGATCGGCCATTCGATGGGCGGTCCGGTGTGTATCGAGGCGGCCCGCCGTCTTCCCGGACGGGTGGTCGCGATAATTGGGGTCGATAACTTCCAGAGTTTTGGAGAGACGCTAACCAAAGAGCAGGTCGATGGCTGGGTAGCCGGTTTCAGTCCTGATTTTGCCACTGCGACCGATCCTTTTGTCCGGTCGATGTTCCCTGCCGGGACTGACTCTTCACTTGTCAATCGGATCGCCTCTGACATGGCGTCAGCTCCCCCCGACGTGGCGATCAGTGCTATCACCGAGACGCTGCTTTACGATTACCGGGCAGCTTTGGAGGAAGTTCGCGTGCCGATTCGAACCATCAGCAGCGACAAACATGCGACCGATGTGAAAGGAAACGCCGCGATTGCCGCATCGTTTGCCATCAAGCTCATGCCCGGCCGAGGACACTTCCTGCAACTCGAAGACCCCGGGACCTTCAATCGACTGCTTCACGAAACTCTGGCCGAGTTCTGGCCGTAAGGAAGAGTGTGGTGATTCATCCGCGGCATGTTGCCTGTAGGTCTTGAACCTGGCTCGGTCGCCACGCGGAGCGACCCTGAGAATTAGGCTAAGGAGGTGTTTTCATGAAACCGAGCAGAATCACCGTCGGATTAGGCGTTGTTCTTTGCGCCTTGGGAATTTGGGGTATTGTTTCTCTCTCGGACATAGCCGGGATAGTTCCCATCTTGATCGGCGCCTCGCTGGTCTTCCTCGGCTTCAACCGCTCGCGCGTCGGGACCCTCGTGTTCGGTCATGTCTGTATCGTGACCGGCGCTTACCTGATCACCTGGGGGATACTCCTTCTTCCATATTCTCAGCCGACAATCGCCCACATCTTCGGACGACCTCTTTTCTGGGGAATCTTCTCACTCATGGGCGGAGTTTGTGCCATCTTCCATGGCTTCTGTCGCTGCGTGACCAAACAGGTCGACCAGTTTGAAGGTCTCGCTCCTATGGCAGGCAAAGTCGAACACCGGAAGTAGCTGTCCGCAAGAATGCGACATCTGGAGATGGCGCAACAGTTGGCATCCTGACGTACGCCTGCACATTCTAAGAGTTGTGAATGGTTCTTCCGGCCAAGTGCACCCACCCGGGCCAGAGTCTTCTAAGAGCACAGTTTCGCTTGTTTTTTGGGTCGCAGACGGTAAATTGGCGCCCTGGCTCAACAGCTGGCAGCCGTTGTTTCAGAGGCCTGCGGAGAGGTGGCCGAGCGGTCTAAGGCGCACGCCTGGAAAGCGTGTACAGGTTACCCTGTCCAGGGTTCGAATCCCTGCCTCTCCGCCATGATTTCGCAGCGACATATCCCTCGCCGCACAAGCTATCGCCTGACCCCCGCTGCTTTCAAACCTGGCTTCTCATGGAATGCCTCAAAACGGGTCAAGAGCCTTTCAAGGTGCCAGATCAGGGCTTTTTCAGTCTTGTTGCCCAGATCACGTGCTTGAGAACTTGACTTCTTGGACCGTCGCGGGCAATATTGTGCGGTATCGGATCTATCAACAGGATGCGTGCTTCGGAACATTCGAAAAATAAGACTATTGGATGCGGTCACGCTTCCAAGCTGCAGGCTCATATGCCAATGTTCGCTTGCTTTCTCCGAAGTCAGACTCGGCAGAACTTGCCGGTTCCTTGGGGTGATCTTCCTTCGTTTTCCGTTTTTCTGGATGAGAATCCCCGATCTCAGGTAACCCATCGCAAGACTATCCGTTTCTCCCTTCCAACCAAACCACCTCAAGCAAAAAAGTTGACAATCAGAAACACTGCCAATTCCCCCTTTGATATCAAGAGTAAAACCCTCGGAGGTACTTACCAATGCGAATTGCATCCCTTTTCTTATCCTTTCTGATCCTGGCCGGTGCGGTTAACGCCGCCGGGCCGCAGAAATACGAAGCTGGGATTGCTTCACTGAAAGCTCAGCCCGATGTGAGCGTGTATCAGGATGAAGCATCCGGACAGCTCCGGTACGTGACTGGCCGGCTATCCGACCCGATTGTGCCCGGCGGAGAAGTAGCCGCCGCACTGCAGTTCCTTACTGACCACAAAGCAGCCTACGAAATGACAAATCCGGCTGAGGAGATCAAGGTCAAGCGCCTGGATCGAGATGATCTCGGCATGCAGCACTTACGCCTGAGCCAATCCTACCAGGGTCTGCCGGTTTACGGCTCAGAGTTGATCGCGCATTTTTCGATGGACGGGGTTCTAAAGGCGATAAACGGGACATATGTCGACAATATCAGGGTTGATCCTACTCCGCAATTATCCGCAAACGAGGCTCTCAATGCTGCCACCAATGATCTGGCCTCGTTTTTCGGTACCGGCCAGCCAAGCGAGCCGGAACTCATGGTCTTCCCATGGGAGAGGGAGAATCACCTGGCGTATCGTGTGGAGATCTTCTCTAGTACCCCGATGGGACGGTGGGAGTACTTCGTTGACGCTCTGACGGGGAATATCATTTACAAAGCCAATCGGATTATGGACAGCGATGCTATCGGCACCGGTCTGGGCGTCCTGGGCACCGCCCGGAATCATGTCGATACCGACTTCAACGGGGGACAGTATTCGATGATCGACCGAACCCGCCAGGCAGCCAATAATCCACACGGTCACGACGGCCAGATGCCCCCCGGTGATGTCATCAGGACCTACGTATCCAGTACGACTCTGCCTGGCACGTTAGCCACCGACGCCGACAATGTCTGGAATGACGCGGTTCAGCGATCTTCTGTCGACGGGCATGTCTATACAGCTTTGGTGTACGATTGGCTGTTGGGCACGTTTGGCCGCAACAGTTTCGATAATTACGGCAGAACGATGACGGTATCGGTAGACTATTCGGCCGAAGGAAACAACAATGCTTATTGGAACGGAAGCCAGGTTGTTTTCTGGTCGTGGAGCGAAGGGAACCGCTCACTGGCGGGGTGTCCGGATGTTGTCGCTCACGAGTGGGCGCATGCCGTGACCGGATATACGTCGGCTCTCATCTACCAGAAAGAATCAGGGGCACTGAATGAATCGTTTTCGGATATGATGGGGGCAGCGTTTGAATTTGCACACAGCGCTTATGATACCCCTGACTGGTTAGTTGCCGAGAACATGCCGGCCAGCGGAACCGGGTACTTTCGCGATATGTCCAATCCGCCGGCGAGGTCAGATCCGGATTACTATCATGGTAGCTACTGGATAGATGTCGAGACCTGTACTCCAAGCGGTACCAACGACCAGTGCGGAGTCCACACCAACAGCGGTGTCGGCAACAAGTGGTTTTACCTGTTGTCAGTTGGCGGGACACATCACAGCGTAACCGTGTCAGGAATCGACATAGCCAACGCCATCAAGGTCGCTTATCGGGCGAACACACACTACTGGACCCAGTCAAGCACATATCCGGAAGCCGCTTGGGGGACCATTTTGGCGGCGCGTGATCTGAACCCGGCCGGAGTCTGGGAGCAGCAAGTGCGCAACGCCTGGACGGCTGTGGGTGTTCCGATGCCGGTTCCGTATCTGGTGTTTACTTATCCCACCGGACGCCCGTCTCTGCTGACGCCCGGTCATTCCACCACATTTGACGTTGTGGTTAGTGCTACCTACGACGGTTCAGTCATGTCGGGAACTGGTCGGATTGATTATCGTATCGATGGTGGCACCGTTCAACAGGTTCCTATGATCGAGGTGTCGCCGAACCGCTATCGGGGTACTCTACCAGCCGTGAATTGTGGCCAGAAGATCGAGTATCGGGTTTCAGCTTGGGAAAGAACGACGATTGTCCAGTATTTTGACCCCGGCAGCACACAGTGGCACCTGGCTGAGCCGGGGACCAATCAGGCGACGGTATTTTTCGACAATTTTGAGACCAACCAGGGGTGGACAGCCGATGCCGGCTGGGCCAGAGGCACCCCTACCGGTGGCAGTGGCGATCACGGAGGACCCGATCCGTCAAGCGCCTTTTCAGGCAGTAACGTCTTTGGTTACAATCTGGGCGGTGGCTATGACAATAATATGCTGGAGCGACACCTGACCAGTCCGGCGATCAATTGCTCCGGTCTTACCAACGTGCACATTAACTTTCAGCGCTGGCTCGGCGTGGAACAACCTGCTTATGATCATGCCAGCATTCGAATCAGCAGGGACGGAAGTTCCTGGACCAGTGTGTGGGAGAATGACAGCACTATGTCCGACGCCGCATGGACACTCATCGATGTCAACATTTCCGCCGTAGCTTCCGGGAAGCCAGTTGTATATGTGCGGTTCACAATGGGACCGACTGATGAGGGCTGGACATACTGCGGCTGGAATATTGATGACTTCAGGGTAACGGCTTATGGGTGCACACCGCCTTCTACTGCTAATTCGATTGCGCTGGATCAGGTGGTAGGACAGTTCAGTCCCGGTGTGCTCGGTGTAGGAACGGTTACATTTCGACTAAGAGCGACAGTTGGCACGTCTCAGGTAGTCGCCGTATCAAACGGTTTTAGAATATACTCACCGGACGGGGCTACTTGGGGAACCCCTGTTGGAGATACACTGGACGGTTTCAAGGGGCGATTCCCGGATGCTAATGTCATAAACTACTTTTCTGCGGATGGATCAGGTGCTGATACGCTCGGATTTATGGGGTTCAAATTCAGCCCAAGCTCTGCAGGGTGGCCAGCGGGATACAACAACGTTGTCTTTACAATCACGATTCACACAAACACGGCGGATGCCGGAAAGACTATTTGTCTGGATTCAGCATACTTTCCTCCCGGTGGTACCTGGCTGTGGGTTGATCCGGCAGCTAACTCAATTTACCCGTCCTGGAGCGGACCTCATTGTTTCACGATCATCAACAGCACAACTGACAGCGATTTAGATGGTATTCCTGACGTGAATGACAACTGCCCACTGACTTACAACCCCACTCAGGTCGATCAGGATGTGGATGACGTGGGCAACGCTTGTGACAACTGCCCGAGCATCTCCAATCCTCTTCAAGAAGACGCTGATGCAGATAACATTGGTAACGTCTGTGACAACTGCCCGACCTTTAACAACCCCAATCAGTCGGATGGCGACGCCGATCATGTTGGCGACTTGTGTGACAATTGTCCCAGCATTGCCAATGCGAATCAGCAGGATACCGACAACGATGGCATCGGGGATGCGTGCGATCTGCTCACTGTGGCCTTCAGTGCTTCGACGCGCACCGGGATACCCCCTTTGACTGTAACATTTAGCGACCTATCTTTTGGCCCGAATCCTATGAATAGGTGGCTGTGGTACTTCGGTGATGGAGTTACCAGTACTCTCAAGAATCCGACGCACACATACACTCAACCAGGGGTATTTGATGTGGCGCTTGATGTCTCAGATGGTATTCTTTCGGATACGTCGTATCAGACAGCATACATCAACACATCATCCGACCTGTTTCTGTTCAAGGATTTTGGCAATACCACGGTATGGCAGATCAAGGCCGCTGATCTTGATGGTGACAACAACACCGATCTGGTGTGGACCAACGGCTTTGAAAACAAGTGGTCCATTGCTTACAACGACGGGCGGGCGAATTTCGAAACGCCAGTTGTCTATAGTGGTGCCGGCAGTTCCGGGGCGATCGCTCTTGGGTTCATTAACAGCGACGGTCTCCTGGATATCATTGTACGAGACTATACCAGTTTGAAGGTATACATAAACAACGGTGCCCGGAGTTTTTCCCCCGCGAGTAACCGCGCTCTGAGCTGCAGCGAAGTCCCTGCTGTTGTATGCGGGTTCTTTAATGACGACGCGTTTCTCGATGTACTGACGGACAACGGTTCTTTTGTGGGTGATGGCACCGGCAATCTAACTCCCGGTCTTTTCGCTCCGGTTTTTGCCGGAGCTGATGTGGGAGATTTCAATAACGACGGAGTAGACGACCTCGTCACAGTAAACAACAACTTACTGACTATCTACGTGAATTCATATTACCAGGGCTTCTATCAGACTGCTTCAGTGCCCCTTATCGCCGAGAGCTGGACCGTGTCATCCGGCGGCGGACTTGCCGATTTCAACCACGACGGACATCTGGATGTTGCCGCCGCCATCTACCGCGGAGGAAGCAGCGCCTACAGCGACATCACAGTGGTTTATACTGACGGTTTAGGTGGGCTCGCCGGCCCTCCCCTGACTATCCCCGTGAGCGGCATTTCGCATAATCTGGTTGTCACTGACGTGAATCGCGATCATGAGCTGGACCTTGTCATCAGCAACACCGTGAACAAGAGGCTGGAGATCTACAATGGCAAAGGTGACGGTACTTTCTACACGCCGATCTATGTGCCCTGGGGTGTTTCGTACATAGTATTTCCTCTTGAAACCGGTGACTTTGATCGTGATGGCAATCCGGATTTTGCTACCGGTCCGTTTGGATCATATTCCGGAGCCATCCGTCTGGCATTGAGCAACCTGCCGGACGCGCCGGTGTTCGCCGATGAAATGCGTACCTACGGTTTTGACGGACTGGAGGTCTCGTCTACAAACCCCGACGGGTTCGAGGTCTCGCTGGCGGTCAGAACTATCGCCGGATCTGACTATTTCCGGCGCGATGTTGATGGCAATAGCACTATTGACAATCAAGCCGTCGACTACAATCTGCAAAAAGGCGAATACCGCTTGACAGCGGTTCCTACCACCAGCGGATCGGGCGGGGCAATCAGTATGTCTATTGGCATCGACGGTTCTCAAGAGAGAGTTGCCGCCCGGAACTACACCATGCCCGGCCTGTTCTACAATGCCGCGAGCGCGGCCGTGGATACGTTCGTGTTCTATTATGAAGTTGAAGATGTCTCGTCAATACAGCCACCAAACGGTTTGGCTACTTCCAGCTACCGACCGACCTTTGACTGGTCGGTGCGCGCCACCGGTGACCCAGTTGGAACCAAATACCGTTTCCAGATGCACCGGTATCACAACTTCACCTCGCCGCCGTTCATGTACGATATCGGAGGTCTTACCTTGGCGCGGTATACTCCGACATCCAATCTGGTCTCAGACTCTGTCTACTACTGGAGATTCATGAAGTCGTTTGACAATGGAGTGACCTATCCGGATACTTCAAGAACGTTTGCCGCATTCATCCTTTACACGAGCTGCTGTTCCGGTCGTGTTGGCAACGCCAACGGCCTCGGTACCTATCCCAATGAAGTGACCATCAGTGATATCCAGACGCTGGTCACAGCGAAGTTCATTCAGGGAACGTGCACCGGTTACGTGCAATGTCTGGCAGAAGGTGATGCTAACCAGTCCGGAGGAGCGAATCCGACTTGCAGCGACATAACGATCAGTGATATTCAGACGCTGGTGAACCACCTGTTCATTGCCGGCCCGACAAATGCGCCGCTCAAGAGTTGTTTGTGAGGATGCGGATGACAAAAGAGTAGCAGCACAGCAGGTATCCTGGAACGCCATTGCCATCAGGCACACTGCGTCTTAACTTGGAGTGCCACGTGTCCGAGTTGTTTGACAACATACCGCGACTTAAGTGACCGCGGGAACAAAAATGGGCCTGCGTTGTTAGTCACTTAGATAACTCAGGCGTTGGAAGGTATGTATGCCCAGACTAACCGCTGTTGCGACCGCCGTTCCCCGGTACAGAGTCGACCAGGACGAGGCAAGAACATTTGCCGCGACCATGTTTGGATCCCGGGTTGCCGAAATCGACCGGCTCTTGCCTCTATTTGACAATGCAGGAATTCGTACCCGCTATTTCTCGATGCCAGTTGAATGGTTCGGGGAGGAGCATCGCCTTGAGGAGAAGAATCGGATTTACATAGAATCGGCGACCGATTTGGGCGCCCGGTCCTGCCGTGCAGTATTGACCGGGACTGACACCAAGGCGGAACAGATTGATTATATCATCTACATAAACACGACGGGCCTGGCCACTCCGTCCATAGATGCCCGTCTCATCAATGTTCTGGGGATGCGGCGCAATGTTCGCCGCACACCGATCTGGGGTCTTGGTTGCGCCGGGGGCGCCGCCGGGCTTTCGCATGCGTATCACTACCTGCTCGGCCACCCTGGTCACCGCGTCCTGGTCGTGGCGGTCGAATTGTGCGGACTAACGTTTATTCACGATGACTATTCGAAGAGCAATCTGGTCGCCTGCGCCCTGTTTGGCGAGGGGGCGGCGGCGGCACTGATATGCGGCGATGAGGTCGCGAGTGCGGGTCTTGATATCCTGGACACACAGTCGAATTTCTATCCGGACTCGCTCAACGTGATGGGCTGGAACATCGTGTCGCGCGGCATGCAGGTTGTCTTTGATAAGAGAATCCCTGATATCGTCTCCAGCCATGCCGCCCGAGAACTGGACTCATTCCTGACCGTGAACCAGACCACCAAGGATGATATCCGACATTTCTTGTATCATCCCGGCGGAATGAAAGTGGTCGATGCGTATGAGCATGCATACGGCACCAACGGCGACCGCTTTGCCCTGTCGCGCGAAGTACTCCGGGACTACGGCAACATGTCGTCGGTGACAGTGCTGTTTGTCATCGCGCGCTACCTGGAGAAATACGGCCCGACAGGCTCCGGATATGGGGTAATCTCGGCTCTGGGGCCAGGTTTTTGTTCTGAATCGTTATTAGTAGACCTGGCCATGGGCCGCACGTCAGATTACCCTCACATCGATGACTCTGGTCAGAGAGGAGTCCGGAGTAGTTTGAAACAATGAGGCGTTCGGTAGTTATGAGAGCATTAATTCTCGTATCGGTGATTGCTGTGCTAATCGTCATCACGCAATGTGGTGGTCCCAGTCCCACCTCTCCTGCTACGGGAGGAGTAAAGGATGATCCTTCGTTTTCAACCGACATTCAGGCTATTATCAGCAACGCCGGCTGCGCCGGCGCAAGCTGTCACGACGGGATCACTATTCAGGCGGGCCTGAGACTTCTCCCCGACTCGTCTTATGGCTACCTGGTGAATGTTGCGTCGACTGAAGTACTATCAAAGATGATAGTGGCCCCCGGTGATCTGGCCAACAGCTACCTGATCGACAAGCTTGAAGGGACGGCCACGGTCGGAGTACAGATGCCTGCCGCAGGTCAGGCCTTGAGCGCCGGGGATATCACTACGATCAAGAACTGGATCATCAAGGGCGCCACGAATAACTAAGTTACGTCGACTCAATCCATGTGAGGCTTGTTGCCTATGCGAACGATCATATTTGTCCTGGCTGCGGTAAGTGTCGGAGTCTCATCGCTTCCTGCCAGAGAGCTCCAGATCGACAAAGCCGCCAAGAATCTTGTGAAGTTCACCTCCGACGCCAAGATAGAAAGTTTCTCCGGTGTCACGGATCGGATCGACGGCTATGTTCTGTGGGAGGGGGAGGAAATCAAGCCCGATGCCACCCTCGCCGGCAGTAAAGTGTACTTCGAGGTTGAGCTGAACGGCCTTGATACCGGCATCGGTATGCGCAACCGTCACATGCGGGAAATCTACCTTGAGACGGACAAGTTTCGGTACGCGCATTTCACCGGGGAAATTGTCAGCGTGGATACGGCAGCGAACGGTGCCTTCACTATTTCCACGTCCGGCCGGTTCTTCATCCACGGAAAGGAGCAGCAGGTGACAATACTCGGACTGGTCTCGCCGGAAGGGGACCATTATCGCGTGCAAAGCAAGTTCGAGGTCAAACTGCCTGACTATGGCATAAAGGTCCCCACTCTTATGTTCTTGAAGATAAGCGAGACGATTGAACTCGAACTGGATTTCGCTCTAAAGGGCGCACAGAAGGAAAAGTGAGGTGGTTACGTGAGAAGACTGGCAATGGCGTTGTCTTTGGTCGGCGGTCTTACGGTTGCAGCTACTGCTCAAGAGGAGTCTGCCTGGCACCGAAGTACCGATACCGTAAAACTCGAACTTCAACTGTTCCGTTCCGGTCAGGCGTTCAATTTGCCTACGGCCGAGACCCTTCAGAAGCATAATTTGCAGTTTGAGGTGGCTCATCGGTTCTTCCCGCCGGTGCATGAGGGTCACAGCCTCTATGGACTCGATGGCCCGGCGAACATTCGGATCGGGCTTAGTTTCGCCCTGTCTGACAGGCTCCTCGTGATGGCGGCGGTTAGCAATGCCAACAACAACAACGACTACGGATTCAAGTACAAACTTCCCCCAATTCTGCAGGGTAATGTACCGGTTTTGATGGGTCTGCAGGGCGGTCTGGGTTGGAATACGAACATATACGGACGCATTAAGGGGGATTCCAGGAATTTCCAATACTACGGCCAGTTAGTGGTGAACACGATGATCGGGAAACGGCTGGGATTCGGTATTGTGCCGTCGATTCTCTACAACAGCATTGCCGCGGACAGCTCACGGTCGGAACATGCCACCGCCATAGGCGGATATGTCGAGTACTATTTCAATACAACCCTGGGCGTGCTGGCGGAATGGAGTCCGGTGGTGGAGGGTACTCACCGCCAGTATCAGTCGGGTGCGTTCGGGATAGAACTGAATACGGGTGGCCATTTCTTCAAGGTCCTGCTAACGAACAGTACCTGGCTTAATCCTACGCAGTATCTGGCTGGATCGGATTACAAATTCAGAAGCAAGGACTGGCGCCTGGGGTTTGCAATTACGAGACTTCTCAGTTTCGGACACCCAAGGTGAGGCTACGACATAGACAATGGACTTATCTGACAATATCATCGTCGAACAGAATATCCGTTCCTAAGTCAATAGGAACTTTCTGAGCGCATCTATTGTTACTTAGTTCGCGTTGGTGAGCCTTTATCTGATTCTCAGGCCGCCAACCTAATCTGAGAGTAGTTGAACCTCTAAGAGTTCCTGACGCGGCCAGACAGGAACGTGGAGTCAATTATGCGCTATCCGTTCATGAATTGGGTTCTGCTGTCGACGGCCTTGGGTCTTATGACAGTCCCTCCCGCGAATGCCACAATTCATAGCATTACCGTGGGTAACAACTTCTTTTCGCCACTGAAGACAACGGTTCACCCGGGTGACACCGTTCGTTGGGTTTGGGCAGGGGGCGTGCCACACACAACTTCTTCCGACCCGTCGTCGCCGAAATTTTGGAACTCCCCGACCTCATCTACGGCAGGGTTCGTGTTCAATCTGCAGTTTACCTCCGCCGACGGTCCGGGGCCATTTCCGTATCATTGCGCCGTTCATCCCACCACTATGAAGGACACAATTTTCGTGGCTCCGCCTCCGTGCTGCAATCTTCGCGTGGGTGATGTCAACGGGGCTGGTACTTATCCGAACGAGGTTACAATCGGTGATATCCAGTTAGTGGTCACGGCGCTGTTCATTAGCAGTTTGCCGTGCGGTCAGAATCTCCATTGTCTGGCCGAGGCTGATGTGAACCAGTCCGGCGGAGCTAATCCGAAGTGCACTGATATCACGATTGCGGACATTCAGACGCTCGTGAATCACCTCTTCATATGCGGTCCTGTAAGTTGCCCACTGAAGACCTGTTTGTAGTAGTCCAAGTCACGTGGGAATTCGTCTGATTTCCCGCGCAAAGCGAAGGCGGTCATTCCCATAAGGGATGGCCGCTATTGTTTTCTGCCCAATCTCCATCCAGCGATCTCCAAGAGAGATAACATCGCCGTACATCTCCAACCGTAGCGTCGTAACACCCGATACCCCCCGTGTTCAAGGACGTTAAGATTTCTCTCGTATGATTTCACTTGACTGGAAGCTCACAGAAACCGACAGTGTCCACAAAGTGTCGGAAAAAGGATTTGAAATGGCACAGAGAATTCGGTTTGCGGCCACAGTTATGCTCTTCAGTCTGCTTCAATTGCCAGCCTTTGTTTGGGCGGATGAAGTATCTATAGCTCCCTTTGAGCCAAAAGGGAAGGTATCCGGCTATGCTTTCGGCGATTGGTTCTACAACATGAAGAATTCTGACTCAACCAAGAGGGACTTGAACGCCATACAATTCCGTCGGATTTACTTGTACTATGACTACGACTGGTCTGAGGCGTTCGCCGCGCAGTTTCTCCTGGAGGCTGATGGCAAAGATACGACCAACAGTGGCAAACTCGGTGTGTTTGTCAAGGCCGCCTATTTGGAATGGAAGGAGCTGGTTCCCAAAGCCAGCCTCTATATTGGAATGAGCGCTACCCCAACCTGGTCGACTAATTCCGAGAAAGTGTGGACCTATCGTTCTATTGAGAAAACCATAATCGATTTACATGGCTTGGGTTCAGCTTCTGATCTCGGCATCGGATTGAAGGGAAAGTTCGACAGTGCAGGCAGGGGTCTCTACCATATCATGCTCGGCAATGGCAGAGGACAAAAACCCGAAGACAACAAGTATAAGAAAATCTACGGCGATGTCATCTTCAAGCCGACAAAGGACGTCTCTCTGGAAGCCTATGCGGATTATGAAGGAGCTTCGAAATACGCCGGTTCTGACAGACGCAAGGATGTCTTCACTCTGAAGGGGTGTGGCGCCTATCAGACTCCTGACTTGACCATAGGCGTTGAGGCTTTCCGGCAGACGAAAAACAACGCCGGCATCGTCGATACTGATACGGCTAATGTCGTGCCCACCGGAATCGCCCTGTTTGTTCATGGCACTCTTATGAAAGACAAGCTGCGAGGCTTTGCCCGATTTGATATTTTCGATCCGGATGCCAATGCGGACGACGCCACGGAACGACTCTTGATTGCCGGTTTTGACTACATGCCTAACAAGAACATCCATGTCATGCCCAACATTCTGATAAATGACTATTTCGGTGATGATCTTGAGTACGACAGGAAGGAATCTGATATAACAGCGCGGGTCACTTTCTACTACATCTATAAGTAATAAGAAGATCGCAAGTAACTGCCGCTTTCTATTCTCCCCCAATCCGGAACCGATTGGCATCCCGCAGGACAACATCGGCCGTCGGAAAATCATTGCTATCGGCATGATTTCGTCTTAGTTTGAAGCGTTACGCTTCTGAATCGCTGGACAAAATGCAAACGAGAAAGGAATGCCGCCATGTTCCCGTCGCAACGTCATACCCCCAATCGATCTCATAATCTGGGCATAGCCGGATTTGTCGCTTCTCTTATCCTGTTTGCCTCCAACATCACCTCCTCACCAGCATCGGATTACCGCCCTCTGATGCGCTACCCTGATATCAATGACAACATGATTGTCTTTGTCTATGGAGAGGACATCTGGACGGTTGCATCCACAGGGGGTGTCGCAAACCGCATCACCATTCACGACGGCGAAGAACAATTTCCGAAATTCTCCCCTGACGGCAAGATGATTGCGTTCACGGGAGAATACGATGGCAGCGCTGATGTCTACGTCATGGACACTTACGGCGGCAATATCACCCGCGTGACGTATCATCCGGGTGAGGATGTTGTCGTCGGCTGGCACGGGCAAAAGAACAAGATCATCTTCCGTTCGTCGCGAACGAACTTTGATCGACTCTACTTGATCGCACCTGACGGGACCGGACTCGAAGAACTTATCCTCAATGAGGCAGCGACCGGCAGTTTTTCTCCGGACGGAAACAAGATCGCTTACAACAAGATTTCGCGGGAAACCAGCACCTGGAAAAGATACCGGGGTGGAACCGCAGAGGAAATCTACACGTATGATCTGGTCACCAACGAGGAAAAGAACATTTCCAATTTCGATGGAACGGATAGAGTCCCGATGTGGATCGGTGACAAGATCTATTTCTGTTCCGACCGCAACCGCGTCCTGAATATCTATGCCTTTGATACGAAGACCGGGCGGATCGAGCAGATGACCAGCCACGCCGAATACGATGTCATTCGTCCCAGCATGGGTGGCAACAAGATTGTCTACGAACTGGGGGGCGAGCTGTGGGTTCTGGATCTGACTAACAATCAAACTTACCGGATATCGGTGGAAATCCGGGCTGACAGGCCGGAAGTCCGCCCATACCTGAAAACGGTCGACAAGTTCGTGACCGGATATGACATATCTCCTTCGGGCCATCGCGTAGCAGTTACAGCCCGAGGTGAAGTGTTTACAGTGCCGAAAGAGAACGGCGAGACTCGGAACCTGACTAACACCAGCGGGGCGCGCAGCCGCGGCGCCGTGTGGTCGCCGGACGGACGAACCATCGCGTATTTCTCCGATGACAGCGGCGAATACGAGATTTACTTGATTGATCCGCTGGGCAAGACCGAGGCCGTGCGCCTGACGCAGCACAAAGACGGGTATCGACACACCCTCAACTGGTCGCCTGACAGTAAGAAGATCGCCTTCACCGACCAGACACTTCGACTCTACTATCTCGATATCGCGACTCGAAAAATCACCGAAATCGACAAGGCCGATTATGAGGACGTCGATGTTTCGCTGGACCTGAAGCCGCTTTACGATTACGCCTGGTCGCCGGACAGCCGGTACATCGCCTACGCCAAGATGGATTCGACTCTTCTCTATGGAATCTATATCTATTCTCTTGAGAAGGACACTTCATACAAGGCTAGCGGCGACCTGTTCAGCGATTTCGGCCCAGTCTTCACACGCGACGGCAAGCATCTGCTGTTTATCTCGAACCGCCGGTTTTCGCCGACGTTTTGCGATTTCGAATGGGAGATGGTGTACAAAGACGCCGCCGCTATTTGTGCTCTCACTCTTCAGAAGAGCGGGCTGCCACTGATTCCTTTCAAGAACGACGAAGAGTCTGCTGACAGCGTTTCCGGGAAAACAAAAGACAAAACCTCTGACAAGACTGTTAGAGTCCAACCTAAACTGGATATCGACTTCGAGGGATTAGCCGAGCGGATCGAGATGCTGCCTCTGGCCGCAGGCAATTACCGAAATCTGGCGACTAACGACAGCACTCTCTTCTTTCTCAATTCAGATGACGGAGATTATAACCGTTTTGAATTTCGCCCCCTCGGACCGCGGACTCTCTGGAAGTTCTCTTTCGGGGATCGCGAGCAGAAACGGATCATCGACAGTATTGACAGCTATCGTTTATCAGCCGATGGGTCGCATCTTGCTTATCGCAAGGGAGAAACAATAAGCATCAGGGAGATTGAAGGAGACCCGCACGTTCTTGATCTTTCGAAAATGACAATGATGTTTGATCCGCAAGCCGAATGGACGCAGATGTTCAACGAAGCCTGGCGGATGGAGAGAGATTTCTACTATGATCCGAACATGCACGGACTCGATTGGAAGGCCATGCGTGATAAGTATAGTCGCCTTCTGCCGTACGCTTCGTGTCGCCAGGACATTGGGTATCTCATCGGTGAGTTGATCGGTGAGCTGAATACGTCTCATACGTACACCGGGGGCGGCGAACTCAAACGAAAAGGTGAGGCAATCAACGTCGGCATGCTCGGTGTGGATTGGCAGGCAGACACAGTGGCCAATCGTTATCGTTTCAAGAAGATATGTCGTGTACCGGACTGGACGCAAGACATCATCCCGCCGCTTGCTCGTCCCGGTGTCAATGTTCTTGACGGTGATTACTTGATTCAGGTCAACAATCAGGAAGTTACCGCTGACAAGAACATATACAGCTATTTTCAGGACCTGGCAGACCGACAAGTGACCCTGCTGGTTAACAGCCGTCCATCGGTGGAAGGGGCTCGCGAATATACGGTCAAGCCGCTGTCAAGCGAAGGCACGCTTCGTTATCTCGACTGGGTGGAGCACAATCGTCGCGTCGCCGAGGAAGCATCCGGCGGGCAGATCGGATATATCCATCTTCCGGATACCTACACCGCCTCAGCGCGCGAGTTTCCGAAGTATTTCTACGGTCAGACAAGAAAGAAAGGGTTGATTATCGACGGCCGTTTCAACGGCGGTGGATTGGACCCGGGTATCTTTCTGGAGCGTTTAGACCATGAGCTTACAGCCTACTGGACACGCCGCTATTCACACGACCAGACAACCCCGTTCGTCGTTACTCGAGCGCATATGGCCTGTCTGACTAATCGGCAGGCCGGCTCTGGCGGCGATCAGCTACCCTTCGAATTCCGGCAACGCAACATGGGACCGGTGATCGGCACGCGAACCTGGGGCGGATTGGTTGGATACTCCGCGTGGATCGATTTGGTTGACGGTGGTGGTATATCTGCTCCCGACTATCGCATTTACGCACCCGATGGCAAGTGGGTAGTCGAAAACGAAGGAGTCAATCCTGATATTGTGGTCGATCTGCACCCGGCGGAAGTGGCACGAGGTCACGACGCCCAGTTGATGAAAGCCATTGAAGTGTTGTTGGAGAAGATAAGTAAAGATCCGCGTGACTGGCCCACACACGAGCCAATCCCGTCCGACAAATAGACTGCGCGAATCAATTAACTACTGCTCGCGACGGCGGTTGATTTCCTTTAGTATCGCGTCGGTCTTTCTTCGCAGATCGGTCATCTCTTCCTTGAGAGCGGTCACACTCTCGGAGATGAAACCCATCAGAAAGAGGCTCATGCCAACGCCGATAAGCAGCATGACCAGATACAAAAGCGTACGGTTGCCGTGCATCATCGCGTAGCGCTCATAGATCGCGTAGAATCCTACCAGCACCCCAAGAGAAATGAAAATAGTCCCGATAAGTCCGAAGAACAGCAACGGCTTTCGCAGAAACGTAATTTGAAACTTTACCGCCAGCATGTCCAGCACGCCGACCGGAATCCGCCAGACTGAAAACTTGCTCCTCCCCCACTTTCGCTCGTACACGGGTATTTTCACTTCCTCGACGCTGAAACCCTCGTTGGCCGCCAGCACAACCAGGTAGCGATGCCAGTCTTTGCGGAGGAAGATGCTTTCCACCACAACGCGTCGAAAGGCCTTGACCGAGTTGAGGTCATGTACGTCGAGAGCGAAAATCTTCCGCGAAAACCAGTTATAGACAGTCGAAACAAGCCGCTTGGCGTATTTCCCCTGTTTCCAGCCGGTGCTGATGTCGATCCCTTCGGCAATGGGCGCGACCAGGGCGGGGATATCCTCGGGTAGATACTGGAGATCCGCAGGAAAGAACACAAACACCTCACCGGAGGCTTTGGCGAATCCGGTCTGAAGCGCCTCGGTCAGGCCCCGATTGCGTTGATGCGACGCCCACCGGATGAAGCTGTACTTCTGCGCATTGGTCTTCATCTTCTCCAATGTTCGGTCGGTTGAGCCATCGTCGACAAAGACCAGCTCCCCCTCAAACGGCGCCGTCTCCAGCATAGCCGCATACTGCCGGCAGAACTCATCGATGTTCCCTTCTTCGTCGAGAGCGGGAACGATTGTCGAAACTTTGAAACTGTACTTGATATTGGAAGCCACTGGCTCTTTCCTCACGTCGAAACTGTGACGGTCGCTACTTATCCATGTCGCGAGTTCCTGCTGGTTGCACCCAACAGAACAGATATTGAGGCGAAAACTCAACCACTTTTTTTGGTAGGTCGAAACCCCTGCGCCTGCTCGCCGTGGCGAGGTTTCGACATCTTCGACATCAATGCACTCGGGCAGACCGGGAGGTCTGCCGCGCACAGGAGAACCGCTTGGCTACCCTTTATTGTCCAGCGAGGCCCAGAGATACCAGCACGCGATCGTGCGATATGGTCGCCAGCGGTCGCCGAAGGACTCCAAATCGTCAGATTTGCGGTCGAGGCCGTAAAGCTTGGCAATCGCCTTCTGGATACCGAGGTCACCGGCTGCGAAAACATCGAGCCGTTGCAGCACGAACATCAAATACATCTGCGCCGACCACGGGCCGAGACCCTTGACCTGTGTGATAGCGGCGGCGATTTCTTCATCGGTCATCCGACTGAAATTGCGAATTGTCAGTTGACCGGAATCGATCTTGTCGATCAGGTCCCGCACCGCGCGGACTTTGGCGTTGGACAACCCGGCCGAACGAAGCGCAGCATCATCGAGCTTCCTGATAGCCGCCATAGTCACACGGCTGCCGCCCGCCGCGCGACACAGCTTCCTGTATATCGCTTCTGCGACCGTGCCGGACAGTTGTTGCCCCACGATGATCTTGACCAGCGCGGCAAACCCGGTGCGCTGGGAGCGATAGTTAAGCGGCCCGACTCGCTTGATAACGGCGGCGAGCTTTCTGTCTTTCTTGCGGAGGAATTCGATTCCCTGATCGATTTGCTGTTCGCGCGAGGTGGTGGTCATGGTAGCGTCCGTTTTCAAGTAGGGCGTGTCACGTCACGAAGATAACTCAGTCGAGCAATGTTGTCACCCGGAATCTCACCCCACCGCAAGCGGATGGGGCACCCGGGCGTTGAGTTGTCCGGTGGCCCACCCTTCGGGTGGGTTTCTTTGACATCCACCACGCACGATTGCTTGTGACGCGAAAGTGATTGACGATTTAGCCGCACGTGCGAACTTGTCTCTATGAAAGACGCGGCGCGTAAAGAGTCAGTCAAAAAGTCGGTTCACCACTCCGTTTACATCAATGTCCCGGTCTCGGCCGGGTTTCCGTCGCCCGCCGGAGATTACCTGGAAACGCCGCTCGATCTGAACGAACTGCTGATCCCCCGTCCCGCCGCGACTTTTTTCATCCGCGCCCGTGGCGAGTCGATGGACGGCGCCGGTATTCGGGACGGCGATCTGCTGGTGGTCGATCGCTCGATGAAAGTACGAAGCGGCGATATCGTGGTCGCGGTTGTGGACGGCGAGTTTACGGTCAAGCGCTTCATGAAAACCGGCGGCGCCGTCCGTCTGGAACCTGCCAATCCCGGTTTCAAGCCGATCCCCATAGTCGACGGCAGCGATGTCGAAATCTGGGGTGTGGTGAGCTATGTCATCCACGCGACCCGATAAACTGTTCGCGCTCGTGGACTGCGACAACTTCTACGTTTCCTGCGAGCGCGTCTTTCAGCCGAAACTGAGAAACCAGCCGGTGGTAGTGCTGTCCAACAACGATGGGTGCATTGTCGCCCGATCGCGCGAGGTCAAAGCGTTCGGCATCGGTATGGGCAAGCCGTTCCACGAATTCAAGGACCTCATTTACAAACATCGGGTAAAAGTGTTCTCGTCGAATTACACGCTCTACGGCGACATGTCCCGCCGCGTCATGGAAACCCTTCGCGAACTGGTGTCACGCATGGATATCTATTCGATCGACGAAGCGTTCGTGACCATAGAAAGAAACGACGGCTTGTCAATCGGCAGGCTGATACGCCAGACCGTGCTTGAGCGCACCGGCATTCCCGTGACCGTGGGCATCGGTCCGACCAAAACGCTGGCCAAGATCGCCGTCGAATACGCCAAGAACTCCGACGAGAACCATCGGGTGTGCGACCTGACTACCTGCCCAAACCCCGACTCAATTCTGGCGTCGATTCTCGTGCAGGATGTCTGGGGGATCGGCCTGAGAATCGGAGAATGGCTCTATGAACGGAAGGTCAACACCGCGCTCGACCTGAAAAACATGAGCGATGAGATCATCCGCAAACGCGGCGGCATCACGGCACTGCGTGTGGTGTGGGAACTCCGGGGTATCTCCTGTGTTGAACTGACTCCCCTGCTGGCGGTGCGCAAGAGTATTATTTCCTCCCGGTCATTCGGAAAATATGTGACGGAACTTGACGAACTCAAAGAATCGGTCGCCACACATGCGACTATCGCTTCGGAGAAACTCCGCCATGACGGCTCGGTGGCGGGGCTGCTGTCGGCTTTTATCACGACTAATGTCTTCTCCAAAAATCCGCAATACGCCAACACCGCCTGTGTGTCGGTCAACCCCGCATCGAATGCCGCCTGTGAACTCGTGCGTCTGGCGATTACAGCGGTGGAACGGATCTACAAGCCCGGTTTCAAGTACATCAAAGCGGGGGTGATTCTGAACAACATCTCGCCCGCGTCCGAGCGCCAGACCGATATGTTCGCCCAGCCGGACATGGCCGGCGAAGAACGTCTGTACCGGGCGGTTGACTACATCAACGCCGATTTCGGTTCGGGAACGGTCAAGCCGCTGGCCTGCGGGATAAATCAGCACTGGGCCATGAAACGCAATTTCAATTCTCCCCGCTACACGACCAAATGGGACGAGTTGCCGGTGGCGCGGATAGGGTGAAGGTGACTCCATCGCTTGGTGCCGGAAGGACGGTCCGTCTTCGTACCTGCTACTCTTCCTTAGGAATGGTAGAGTTAGAATTGCTATTGCGGGGAAAATGACGTACTATTTTCCCGTCGACAGGATTGAATCATGATGGATGTTCCATAGAACCTGATTACCCGCAGCTAAGCTGTGGCTACGCAGTTCCATGAAAAGGAGATTGCCGTGAAATCATTTAGTGAAGCAGCAGCCCGACTCTGGTCAAAGGACCATGTCCGTCAAGTTTTGGACACTGTCAGAAAGGATATCCAAGACCTCCAGTTCGATTTAGAGCAGGAGACGCGTCCTTATAATCGTGGCATCATGAGGGAGAAGTTGGACGATTTAAGGGAGGAACGGGATTTTCTAGAAGATTTGCTCAAATAAACAGGTTCCGGAGGTTCGGGCAAGTGCCCCATCCCCTTGGGGTAACGTGAGATTTCGAGTGGCACGATCGTGTGGATGGACACCACAGTTCAATTTGCCTCCCAAAGAATGCGAAGGTCCGTGTTCTCCGGGCGCACCTGCCCGCTTTACTGCTTTCCCTGACCTTTTTTCTGCTGCAGGAAGGCATCAATGGTCCCACTGATATCAAAAGGTCGGGTAGCACGCGATCGGAGGACTTCAATGCTGTCGGGACATGAATTGTAAATCGCTTCCAAGAGAGTATCAGAGGGCATCAACCAGCCAATGTCGGGAATCCAAGTATCCGAGAATCGGCTCTGCCAAAGCATGCCAACCGCCGCCCAGGAGTTTCGGCATGCAATCGCCTTGCGTACTTGCCGGAAACCCGACAAATCAGATGCCAACACGCCCATTGTTGAATCGAGCCTTCTCGACCAAATTAAAGCACTGTCTAATCGCTTCAAGAAGTTCTCACGCGCTAGGCTATCGGTTATCAACTCGGCCTTCGATCCAAGACTATCCCAGTGGCCTGAGCACGGAAGAGTAGTGTCTATACCATCTCCAATATACACTTCTGTTGCCAGCATATTCCTGCATCCCCGTAGCTTCGATTGATTAAGGTGACCTCCGCTCACTTGGGCGCCAGTGAGTTCGGCGCCGAACAACTGGGCGCCGGAGAGATCGACTCCATTCAGTAGCGCCTTGGTGAAATCGGCACCATTGAACTCGGCGAAACACATACGACTACCGTCAAGTCTAGCGTTAGCGAGAACAGCACCATTCAACTGTGCATACGTTAGATTAGCGCCATTCAACTGTGCATCCGATAGGATAGCGCCATTCATCGCTACAGAATCCAAATCAGTTCTGTTTAAGAAGGCGTTCGTAAGATCGGAGCCGTTGATCTGGGCGTGCGCGAGATAAGCACCATCCAACTTGGCAAGGAAGAGATCTGAGTTGTCAAGATCGGCATAGGCCACGTGGGCGTTGGTCAAATCGGACAGCATAAGAGACGCACCATTCAGCGTCGACCGGAAGAGATAAGCATTCCTCAGATTAGCTTCGGACAAGTCGGCATTGTTGCACTCTGCATAGACAAGCTGAGCACCATTCATTGTGGCCGCTCTTAGGTTGGCACCGTTAAGCACTGCTGAATTCAAATTGGCGTTAAACAAGTTGACATTTATCAGGACAGCTAGTCGCAAGTCACGTCCTTCCAAGTTGATTCCTTCGGCATAATGCGCCCAAGCAGTGTCTACGCCCTTACCGTTGTTCAAGAATGCTTGTATGATAACGTCACTCGGAGCCTTCACCAGTTGCTCTCCGTACAGGGACAAGCGAGGGAGATACGTAATATACCACGGCTGCCTTTCGTACCTTCGGTCACGCGGCTGCGGAAGCATGAAGAAGTCACCGCAAATAAGTACGACTATCGCAAGGCAGAATGCCGAAGCAGTAATCGCACCAACGAAGAGCAAACTATAACCCGTCACCCGTCGGCGCAGAACTCCAAACAGGCGTTTGCGTGATCCCTGTGCCGGCATATGCTCGCGCCACATAGCCTTCAGTAGCTGCCGGACAGCGTCATACTTGCTGTCGAGATACTCCGGACAGTTGATCCGGTACCAGTATACAATGAGGACGAACACATCGAAAACAACTAGCAAGAAATGCCAGCCGGTCATCCAGATGCTGTGATAATCCGCAAAGCGTATCTGAAAATAGAGCAGCATCAGTAAAGGGAACACACAAAGGACGATTACCTGAAGCGTCCTCATGAGCATCTGGTTCAGGGTCTTTTCCCGGAATGGGACGGTATAGTTCAGGATGAATCCCGGAAGAAATTGCTCCTGTTCCTCGGTTGTGGTCGCCTCGTTCCAGGCCTTCAGTTTTCTTGCATGGTGCAGCAGATGCAGCAGCAAATTGAAGTGCAAAATAAGAAGCAGAGCCGGCGCCACGACGTAGAAGCCAAACAGCGGCAACTCGACCCCGAGAATCGGGAGTCTGATCTTGCTGTCTGTCCACAGCAGTTGGAGGTCGGTGGTCGATGCAACCATGACCAGGAAATAGACCTGTACCGACAGGTAAACAACGAGTTGACGCCCGTTGCGTGATGAAGACTTGTCCAGTGTTTCCAGCAGCTTTTCGGAATCCGCTTCCGCCATCCGCCCCGTCCTCGCTTATGGCCCGAACTTGGCCAATCTGCTACCCCAAGAGACTATCACTCCCGCAACGTACCGCTCAAGGTGGTGCCGTGCAAGAGGCAATTTGGCTGGGGGCACAGAAATCCTGGATAGTGGCGCCCACCTCTATTATGGCGGATTCACACCTTGCCCGTCCTCAGCCAATGCGTCCAGTCATCCCGGCTGTTGATTGACGCGGCCTCAGCGGCGCTGTCCCAGTCATATTCGATTACGGCGTGTTCGACACTCCAGCCCGAGTCGATCCGTTTCACCACCGCGTATCGGGCGTGCGGCGAACCATTACTGACGGCATGATCATAGGGCTCGTCGTCCGTGTAAGCCTGTAGCCCGATACTCCCCGGATTGACTACTACTCTTCCGTCAGGGAGCGTAATTCCACCCGGCAGATGATCATGCCCACACAGAATAAGCGGATAGCCGATTCCTTCCAGCAGAGTCGCCAGATCCTCCGGCGAACGATCGCGCAACCCTTGGGGAGTGACCTCCCGGAGCAGGTATCGATCATCACGCTCGGGGATCCCGTGGAAAAAGAAGATGTCCGGCTCAATGGTTGCAGACAGTGGCAGTCCCGCCAGCCACTTTAGATGTCTTCCCTTCAGTTGGTCGCGAGTGTACCCAAGAGTCGGGGAAACCGGAGCGCCGGAATCCTCCTGAACAACGATCCGATCTTCGTTCCCGCGCACTGTACGCTGACCGAGCGACATAAGCAGATCGGCCGTACCGGCTGGGTCCAGCGGTCCGTACACACAATCACCCAGATTGATGAAACGGCGGATGCCGCGGCGGTCGATATCATGCAAGACCGCCTCCAGCGCCCACCGGTTGCCGTGGACATCGGAGAGAATCGCAATAGTGTCTAAGTTGCTCATAACTCTCGACTTCTGACAGGATGGTACGGCGGCCTCGCCGGTTTTTCAAGCCCCCACCAACACGCGGGTCTTCTTAAATGTGGTGTCAGCCGACTCTGGCTGACACCTGCAACTGCAAGGCTGTCAGGCAGAGTTGCCTGACAGCACGTTGTCCGTAGGGCTTTTTCAACAGATTCCACTACAAAGAATTTTCTTGTCACACGCGTCGAATAGGTCTGTCCTTGCGTAGTATCTTAAGAGACAAGGTCCCGCGAAGAAAAAGGCCTTGTCTTGACAGGACTAAAACAAGTACTCTTGCCTGTGCCTGCAGAAGTGTTGGCAGGCGAGACACTATATCGAATACCTGTATAGGAGATGACGTAATGGACACTCCATCTGTTTCCGCCGCACCGCGGAGTATCTGGGCGATAATCGGGGATGTGTTTCTCGCGCCCACCAAGGCTTTCGAGTCGTTCAAACAAAAGCCGACCATTGCCGTACCTCTGATTCTGATGATCCTGTTGGCGGCCATCATGATTGGTCTACCCTACAAGCAAAACGCTCAGGCCCAAATTGACATGCTGAGCGCTTCCACTACGCTCCCGGCTCAGGCTCTCGACGCTTTAAGAGAATCGGCGGAACACCCCAGTCCGGTCGGCAGCACGATTTGGGGCTTGATCTTCTCCGTGATTATATCCCTCATAGGAGCTTTGCTGGCTTGGTTCTTCGGGAGTTTCCTTTTCAAGAAAGAAGGGGGGCCGGTTCAACTGCTTTTTTCACTCGAAGGCAGGCTCAACCGCACCGGGTTCTGGCTTTTCGCACTGGCAATTGATGCCGTCCTGCTCGTATCCGTTCTTGCAGGCGTGTTGATAGGTGGTGATACCGGCACCGGCGCGGCAGCCGGCCTGATTGTAGGTGTGCTAATAGTGGCCTATCCCTGCGTGGCTATGCATGTCAAGCGTTGTCATGACCTTGAATATCATGGCAAGTTTGCGCTTCTGGCTCTTGTCCCTCTGGTCAATATCTGGTATGTTATTGTAGCGGGGTTTTTCCCCGGCACGGAACGGGAAAACAAATATGGCCCCGTTCCCACCACTTCTGTCTTCACGCCTATCTGGGGAGTCGTACTTCTGGCCGATCTGATCGCTATGGTCGGCGGGGTATTGAGATCGCTGCTGATCGTTGCCAAAGACAGTATCTACGTATCCCTGGGTCCGGCGGCCCTGCTTCCCGGCAAGGACTTCACTTCGATCCTCTACGCGATTCTGTATTACACCGATATCTTTGCCATCTGGAGCGTGATCGTGGCCGGTTTCGGGTATGCAGCCATATTCGGGATCTCTCGGGGCAAGGGTATGACGATTTCGGTTGTTCTCTGGGCGATAGGAATACTGGTCGCCGTAGGTGGTCAACTCGTCGGGCTGTCGTATGCGGGTGTGGAAGTGAGTTTCCTCTGAGTTTGAGCGTTTCGACTGCCCGCAAAGGAGAAGACATAATGGATACAGGTATTGTTCCCGCCGCACCGAGAAGTATCTGGGCGATAATCGGGGATGTATTTCTTGCGCCCACGAATGCCTTCGAGTCGTTCAAGTTAAAGCCGACTATCTGGATACCGCTAATTCTCATCATTCTGCTGGGAGCAATTGCGGGCGGGCTGCCTTACAAGCAGAGCGCTCAGTCACAGGTAGACATATTCAGAACGTCAACAACTCCTGATTCACCAACCGTCAAAGCGATAATCCGGCGAGCACAGAACCCAAGCCCACTAACCAACACCCTTGCAGGCGCAGTCGGCTTTCCCCTCATCACTCTGATCGGAGCGTTGATTGCCTTGTTCTTCGGCAGTTTCATATTTGGAGGAAAGGCGGCTTACCTCCACGTATGGGGGGTCGTACTTCTGGCCGATCTGATTGCGGTAATCGGCGGAGTATTGAGATCGGTGTTGATCGTTGCCAAGGACAGTATCTACGTATCCCTGGGCCCGGCGGCTCTGCTTCCCGGCAAAGATTTCACTTCGATGCTGTACGCGATTCTGTATTACACCGACGTGTTTGCAATCTGGAGCATGATTGTGGCCGGTTTTGGGTATGCAGCGATTTTCGGAATCTCGCGAGGCAGAGGCATGACTATCTCGATTATCCTCTGGGAGCTGGGAATACTGGTCGCCGTAGGTGGTCAACTCGTCGGGTTCTCATTTGCCGGAGTGGATGTGAGTTTCTTCTGAGTTTGACAGTCTTCGGAAATGCACTCCACGCAAGCACTTGATTCGCAATAAGTTCTAAACGGGTGATCGGGCCACCTGGTCGCCCGTTTCTCTCTCGGGAAATCGAAGCAAGAAAAATGTTGCATGATCGCTAGGCGGGCTATATCCTATTACTGGATAAGTCGATCTGTACTTTATGTGCTTATTGTGGCCCGAAGTCGGTGAGAGACTTTGCGGCAATTGGCAATTTTCATTCGGAGGTAACTATGCGTACCTTGACGTTATTTGGGATAGCGATGTTGCTGCTAATGGTGAGTTGCAGCGAAAAAGCCACAAATCCCCCGCTACCTGAACCTACGCCCCCGAGAGTTGGCGAAGTTCCGGCCAATGTAACCCAAATCCTTGAATCAAACACTCCGACCGACCTCGATTTGGCTCCGGCTGGTGAACTTGGCTGGACGGGCTGGCCACCGCCGGATTGGGTTCGAAACAGCGACGTCTATGCCGTTACATTTCTCTGGGGCAGTCTGGCGAATGTTGTGACACCAGGTGTGCCGGTTACCGACTGGTCCGGGAAGTTATACGTTAACGGAGCGGCCTTGGTCAATCCCCGACGGACCATAAACTTCGAGAGAGGCCAGGATTCGCTGGTGGCGACTGACAGCCCCGCTATGGCAGCCTGGGTTTCCCAAACGGGAGTCGATTTTGACGGCATCTGTTTCTTTGTCTTTCTGAGGCGGGACGTTGAATCCTTCGCGGCTCCGTGGCTGACTTTCGAAACCGCACCCATCCGGCTGGAGTTCCAGTTCGACAAGCTGGTCAAATTGGATGCTTTCTACGACGTTGGCCAGGGTCGGGCGTTGGCTGTCCACGCGCGCAAAATCTGGCCGCAGCGCTGTCCGGGTGGATTCACCGAAGGCAAATGGATTAAGGCGGACAATACAGGCATGTCCGGCACTATTGATGGCCTCTGGAGGAATTTTCTTGGACAACCGATCGGTTATATCCGGGGTAAGTTCTATGTTAACGACGTTGGAGAGAAGGTGTTTGACGGCTATGTGACCGGCTACATGCTGGACTATATCATCTGCGAATTCAAAGGCGCCTGGTGGTACGATGACCCGCGGATGTGTCCGATTTGTGGTTCGGGACACGGCTGGTTCAAAGGACGGTATATCTACTCCGACGGCAGCAATCGGGGAGGCCTGATTGCTGGAGAAATAGGTGATTTCCGGGCGCCCGTCCTGAACGATCTGGAACTACCGTTCTCAGGTATCTGGCATGACTTCTGTCCGTGGACATCCGAGAATCCAGGGAACAATTAGTCAGCATCTGCCACTGAAAAGTGAATGGCCACAACTGCCGCGCCTGTGCGCGGCAGTTTTTTTGTCGTCCTGTCTCTCAATTGAATAATGAGACAGCAAGAAGCGAACTGAACGAGAACGTTCTTCCCCTGGCGCCTTGACTGGATCATTCAAAGCAGATATACTGCATCATTGACAACCTGATCGAGGCATGTATGTTTCAGTGTATCTGTTGTTGTTTCGGCCTTTTCCTGATGACCGGCTCGTCCCCTGCGGCACAAGACTCAACCTCTCCGGCGCTCACGATTGAATCCATCATGCGCAATCCGAAATGGATCGGCACCTCGCCTTATGACGTCCGCTGGTCGGAGGACGGCCGGCAGGTTTACTTCATGTGGAATCCGGAAAATGCGGAAGAAGCCTCACTCTATACCGTTTCACGAGAGGGCAGGCGACCTCGTCGGGCAAGTATGGAAGAACTCCGCGCGCTTCCTCCAGCAACAGGTGATTACGATCGTAGACGTACACGCAAAGTGTATGAACGCGAAGGTGACATCTTTCTGCTCCAAATTGAATCAGGCCAGATACGGCAACTCACCCGCACCACGGCCAGGGAGTCGGTGCCGAGGTTTACATCTGATAGCCAGGGGATCACTTTTGTCTGCGACTACAATCTCTTTCTCATGGATCTGTCTCTGGCAAGCATAACACAACTTACCGATTTTCGGATGGGTGATACCAACGCCAGCCATCCGTCGGAGCCGTCCACACAAGAAAAATGGCTTTCTTCTCAGGAGCAACGACTGTTCGAAACACTGAGAGAGAAGCAATCTCGCGGGAAGAGGCAGCATACAACACAAGCGGCTGCTCGGGCCGCCAGTCCACCCAAGATCGCGATCGATAGCGGCACAGTATCACAGCTTAGTCTGAGTCCTGATGAACGTTTTGTAACCTTTCGCACAGAACACGAAACCGATAGCAGCCGACAGACGATCATACCAAACTACATCACTGAGTCAGGTTTCACGACTACTGAAGAGTCACGCTCCAAGGTGAGTGGGTTGAGGATAAAGTACGATGTTGGTATCTACGATATTGCCCGCGACACGGTCTACTATGCGTCTACGTCCGATCTTCCGGATATCTGCCGACAGCCGCAGCTCTTGAGTGAGTACTTCAACGCAACCGACTCAGCAGACGCCGAACATATTCGGCCATGCCCTCGGCCAACGATCATACACGGACCGCTCTGGTCCGACGATAGTCGTGTGGCAATTGTCGAAGTGCGCACGACGGATTTCAAAGACCGCTGGATTGCGAGACTTCATGTCGAAACCGGCACGCTTGAATCGCTGGACTATCAACACGATGAAGCCTGGATCGGCGGCCCAGGGATCTACGGCTTGTACGCTCCCGGCAGTCTGGGCTGGTTTCCTGACAATCGTAGAATCTGGTTTCAGTCTGAGGCGACCGGTTATTCGCACCTCTATACTCTTGATGTGACTACGGGCGAGAAAACACAGCTTACGCAGGGGGCCTTTGAAGTAAGTGAGGCCAGCCTATCGCGCAACGGCAAGTACTTCTACTTCGTTTCCAACGACATTCATCCTGGAGAAACCAATTGCTATCGCCTCAATTCCAACGGAGGACAGCCTGAGCGGATTTCCGGAATCCCGGGCAGCGTACAGGCGGTTCTATCTCCTGACGAAACGAAGCTTGCTTTGCTTCACTCCACCAGTATTGCTCCTCGTGAGCTGCTGATCCAGGATAACCGACCGAATGCGACGCCCGTCCAGGTAACTCAATCCGTCAGTGAGGAGTACAAGAAATACCCATGGCGGATACCGAAAATTGTAACTTTTGCTGCCCGTGACAGCGCAACCGTTCACGCCCGCCTGTATCTGCCCAAAGAGATGCGGCCCGGCAGTCCGGCCGTGATGTTCGTCCACGGCGCTGGTTACATGCAGAACGTTTGCAATGGCGGGACCTGGTATTTTCGTGACCAAATGTTCCACAACTTCCTGGCTGACCACGGCTACCTGGTTATGGATATCGACTACCGAGGCAGCGCCGGCTACGGCCGTGACTGGCGCACAGGCATATATCGTCACATGGGCGGCAAGGACCTGAGTGATTATGTCGACGGGGTCAGGTTTCTCGCTGACAAGTACCAGGTCGATCCAAAGAAAGTGGGCATCTACGGTGGATCATACGGAGGATTTCTGGCTCTTATGGCTATCTTCACTGAGCCGGAGACTTTCGCAGCCGCGGCGGCGCTTCGGGCGGTTACTGACTGGGCACACTATGAAGACTATTACACGGCCGAGATTCTCAACCTGCCGTTCACTGACAGCCTCGCCTACGTTCGCAGTTCGCCGATCTACTTCGCCGAAGGGTTGAGAGGTGCGCTGCTTATCTGCCACGGGATGCTCGATGACAACGTGCACTTTCAGGACGTTGTTCGCCTATCACAGCGGTTGATTGAACTGGGCAAAGAGAACTGGGAATTGGCGGCATATCCAGCCGAAGGACACACCTTTCAACACGATTCAAGTTGGATCGACGAGTACAAGCGTGTTTTCAAACTCTTTGAGCAGAACCTGAAGTAGGCTGAAGCAGATATTGGGGTTGCAGCAACTGCCGCGCATGTGCGCGGCAGTTCTTTTTGGGCCACGCTAACCGACTATACAACCCGGTCGTCTCGTATCGGTCAACGCTTGCGGCGTCTCGGCTTGAGGATTGTCCCGCGACAATTTCCGGCCCCGCAGCGACAACAATACAACTGTCTCAATGCGGGGGAAATCCAACCATCATGCTCGTAGGCATAATCGTACGTCAGCTCGACCCCCGGCTGAATGTTCCTGGCCGCTTCGACAAAAATCCGGCGGTCGTCCCACACCGCTTCGCAGTTGGGATCGCAGGAATGATTTATGAATCGGGCGATGCTGCCTCGGCAGGAGGCATCGATGGTAGTGTTCTCATCAATCATGAACAGGAAGGTATGATGGCGCGGCATCGCTTCGTCATCATATCGGCGAGTCTCTTCCTCATTATCGATGATTTCACCGGTGTATTCGATAATTCTCTGACCCTTGCGAATCCGCCGAGCCGCGAACACCCCCCGTCCCTGAATGCCCGACGATCTTACCTTGAGAAGCGAATTGCCATTGCTATTGCTTGTGCCCAAAGTTGCTATACCTCCGGTGTCAATAAGGCCGTTTCTTTGTGTTGATCAGCGGTCGGTGACATGACCGAAGTCGTCCACGACTGTTTGAAGCGCCTCAAACGCCGAGGCTTGCACGCCCAGGCTGAAACCATTCAGCGACTCGACTGCCTCGTGGAATGACCCACTCTGAAGCAGTTTGAGCGCTGTCTTCTCGGCCTCAGCTTGCCGCGCAAACACGCTCTCCTCAAGGCTCGCGGCAACCTCACGAATCTTCAATGTCAGCGACGCAGGATTCTCTTCCGCGAGGGTCCTCAGTCGGCTGAAGTTCCAAAAAACCGGCACGTCACTGAAAGTCACCTTACCTTGGGTAAGGGTCTGATAGGTCTGTTCATCGGGAGCCTCCGCCTGAATGTACCAGCTTCCGGGGAAAGCGTCCAATCCAAAGTAGTACGGCAGGTATACCGACGCACACGGCGAACCGAGGCAGACCCAGTAAACACATCCAACTTCCACCGGCAGACCGCTGCGCAGTTGCATCACAAAGCTGGTCTGAGTGTCGTGCCGACAAATCGGGGTAATGCTCTGATCGTGAGGGTGGCCGGTCAGCGCTTCCGGTTGCAGGAAAGGCGTCGCTTCATAATGATCGCGCAGGATCTTCATAAGGTCGCGCGGGTGGAGCTTCCTTTCCGGCGCAACACAGAACGGAAGAGAATTCTCGTTTTCGGACGGGAGAGGCATTGCAGACGATACTTGCCTAAATCCGTCCCACTGGCGGCAAATATTCCGCATGTCTCCTTCGTCGCCAGGATGCGCATACGCGGCCGCAAAATCGAACTTACTACCGGCAGTTCGACCGTACCAGCCTCGCGCGATTGCGTACTCAATCAGATCGCCCGAAGCCAGGAAGTTGATCGTATCCGCCAGATTCATCTCGCGGATCGAGTAAGTGTTGGCGATCATGGCCACCGAATCATCCGGCACGCGGCGTGCCGCCCAGTGCGTGCCGTTCACGGCACAGAAGAACCAACCTTCGGTTGTGTCAGCGATGATATAGGTGCGACCGGAGGCAGCGTATCCGAATCGCTCCACCAAACCTGCCGCGATATGAACGCCTTCCCGGGCGGAACGCGCCCGTTCCGCCACCAGACGCCTCAGATGGTAACAGATACCGCCATTCGTCAGCTCCGGCATGTCCTCGCGCGACGGGCATGCATCGGAAAAGATGCTCACACCCCACTCGTTCAGATAGCTGTCTGAAAACCGCAAGCCGGGCATTTCCGACCAGATGTACGACCAGGTTTCTGCAACCTGTTCGACCCGGCCACCATTGAGCAGAGTAATAGAGTCACCTGGTACATGCTGTCGGCGGGGCACTTTGTAGTGATTGACTACTTGCGGCGGCCAGTCATCCTCGTTGTGTGCTGCCATCACATGTCCGTCGAAGCTGGCGTGCTTTCCCACAACGACTGAGAAGCAGTTGTTATTGTCTTGGCCCTTTGCGGACGCGCCAAGACTCGCTGTTAATAAGAGTAGCGCTAAAGCAAGAGAACAAGAGCGACAGAACATACAGCCTCCGATCGATCTCTAAGGTTTACGCCGCTTGTACTCTTTGAACAACCGCCCCCACTCGGTGGCAGAGAACTTGCGGATGATGGACCGGCCTACGGTAGGATACCAGAGAACGTCGTGGTAGAAATTGCTGGCCATCGGCGCCCAGACAACCAGAGGCGAATGCAAAGCGATTTTCTCCAGAAATCTTAGCGGCCCCTTGCGCAACATCTGGTCACCCCAGATAACAAGCGACTTCTTCACCTGGAAGTGGAAATTGATTTCTGAGATATCCTCGCCGAGAACCTCGATTTCCCTGGGGTCAGCCACGCCCAGTCCGCGCTCGTGACACATGCGGAGATACGGAATCGAGAGCGGGTCGAACCCCATAAGCTTCGCGGCGACCGCGTCAATCGCCACCGAATCGGCCGAGGCCAGAATCAGGTTCATGGCGTGCGGAGTCATGGTGCGCGGCCCGGCGCCATCGCCGGCAACCGTACCGTCCATAACGGCGAAAATGCGCGGGTGAAGTTCTCTTTGCATGAACATCAGATCAACCAACACCTCGTGCATGTACTTGTGGGCGTAGTGGCGCACTTCTTTGAGCAGGCCGCCGAACGAGTTCTTGATCGCACCGGTGGTGGTCGAGTGGCCGTGCGTCTTGACAGTCGGCAAGTGAATAATCTGCTTGCCGATGTACATCCTCGGAATCTGGATGCCCTCGGGGAAAATCTGATCGAGCTTGAGCAATTTCTCTTTGAACTGGTAGACCGTCCACTCGACATCGGGCAGCGGCGTGAAGCCGAGACCGTACTGTTTCAGCACCGGCATCCAGAGGTTATTCTGAGCGCCTTTGATCGGATTAGTGACCACGGTCTTGTTCTCGACCGGAAAGAGTCTGTCGCGGGGGAAGCCGTCTTCGACCAGGGTCTTGACTACGCCCTCAACTTGCCACGGCTGCGAAGAACAGGCCGGGAAGTACTTGGTCCAGGAGAGGTTGAGCTTGATGATGGTATCCTGATTGAAATCCAGAATTGACTTATAGCCAACCAACTCCAGCAACCGCCGGTAGTCGGGCACCACCTGCTCGGCATTGGTTCTGAGAACAGCTACTTTGGACCTTGTCGTCATATGTTCAAATCACTTTCACAGTAGGTCGGGACCCTTGCGGTCCCGACACTATTGGCAGAACCACCAAGGGGTTCTGCCCTACAAGACTACTCATCGCGCACTCTCTTCCAGCGGCATCTTTGTTGTGACTCCTCTAACGCCAGCTATGCGCGTACAGCGAACGGCTCTACTCATTCCGGCCAACGGTGGCTCCAATGTGATCAGACCTTCGCGCAAGTGACCCTGAAGTTTGTCTCCCTGAATCGCAGCATCGAAAGAATAGGACGAGAAAGTGATTCCCTGCGCACTGGCTGCAAACATATTCAGTATACAGGTCGTTCCTTCCACGAACAGGGCGTTTGGGAGAAACTCAAGGTCGCGACCAACTGAGACAACTGGATCGTAAGCGGTTCGGCGGTAGGAATCGGCGACCAACTCGTAAACAGCAATCTTATAACCTCTTATGTTTCTGTAGTACTCGACGAGATAAGTCCCACCACTGGATATCGCAAGTGACGGACGGACGTATGTGTCGTTTATCATTTCATGGGGAACATAGAAAGACGATCGCTCTCGCAGATCCCAGATGACTACTCCTTCATATCGGGAGTATGCGTACCATCTGCTGTCGGGACTCAGATCTGAAGCGGGCAGATCTGATGCAATATCGGGCTCAAAAGACATTTCAGAACATACCGACATTTTTGGTACAACAATGATCTGTATGTCGTCCTCATCACGATATAGAACCAGCGAATCATTGAGAGCCTTGAGGTCCCAAGAGCCGGAACTATAGAAGCGCGCCAGCAGATTCCCATCCTTACCATACACAGATGGTGTCTTTTTGTCGTTGCCAATATCATTGAATGAGTAGAAGTACGCACCGCCTGGGGATAAGGCAACGATGTTTGAGGAAGTGACGGGGCCCATCATGACATCACCGGCGTAGTCAAAAACCAGAGACCTGAAGACACCGTAATCAGCTTCCTCTGTAAGCAAGACGAGGCCGGGATTGTTACGCATGGCAACTTCAACAAAACCGGCCTCGTGCTCTCCTTGTGCCTTGCGGGAGAAGCAAACAGTGCCTCCCTCGCCGCGAAGTTCGAACAACTTTCTGTTATCTGAGATCGTACCGATGTACCCCGAAGACGCATCGATGTAGTATATCCATTTTACTATCGGCAATGGCTCAATAATCACCTCTTGCAATTGTGGCTGCTTGTTGCCATCTCGAGCATACGCAGTCGCACTGGATAGCAAGAGCAATAACAAGACTGTCGTTACCAACCTATTTGCCATACTGCTTTCTGAGGATCGACAACCTCATTGCCTGGTCTTTCCCGAAAAAGTCGACACTCAGTTCCTCTCAAAAGTCAAGACCTCAGAAGGTCTGATCTATGCTCTAAACAGCCAAGGAGTATAACTTGATCCCTCCATAGAGTCAAATCGTTGTGTCTCAAGGCTTGCGGCGGCCCAGCAGGCGAGCGGGCAGCATCACGATTGCCCGGAATAGTTCCAGCACTCCTTCGACCGCGATTCCCAGCATACGTAACGGCAACAAAATCAGCCAGATGAGTGGGAAAAGCACCAGAACTATCAGCGCCAGCGGCAGGCACAGCAGAGCTAAAATCATCCAGAGCAGAAAGACAGCCATTGCAATATTCTCACGCTATGTTTTCTACGTTGCGTGCTGTCGGGCGACCCTGCCCGACAGCCGACAGCACCTAAACAGCCGTCAGGCAGAGTCGCCTGACGGCACCTGAACAGTATCGCCCAACGCATCCGTGCGATCACGACCCGAAAGATAGGTGTACAGTGCCGGAATGATATACAACGTCAGGCCAAGCGAGAACAACAGGCCGCCAATAATAACGATACCCATCGACGCGCGGCTCTTGGCGGCCGCACCGAGGGCCAGCGCAATTGGCAGAACACCGAACACGGTCGCCAAGCTGGTCATCAGGATCGGACGGAACCGCTGAGCAGCGGCATCGATTACAGCCTCCCCAACCGACAGACCTTGGGCCCTGCGTTGGTTGGCAAATTCCACGATCAGAATACCATTCTTGGTAACGATGCCGATCAGAGCAATAATCCCAATCTGGCTGAAGATGTTCAGAGTCTGACCAAACATCCAAAGAGACAACACGGCTCCGGCCAACGCCAGCGGAACCGTGAACATGATAATCAGTGGGTCCCGGAAGCTTTCGAACTGTGCCGCCAAAATCAGATAGACCAAAGTCAGCGCCAGTAGAAAAGCGAAGATCAGCGTGTTGGAGCTTTCCGAATAGTCCTTGGCGGTTCCCGCCAGACTCGTGGAGAAGGATTCGTCAAGCACTTCGCTTGCGATCTTGTCCATCTCGCTGATCCCGTCCCCCAGCGTGTATCCTTTCGCCATCGAAGCCGATACCGTCGCGGACATATAGCGGTTGTAATGATACAACTGAGGGGGGCTGCTGCGATAGGACATCTTTACGAGGTTGTCGAGCTGAATCAATTCGCCGTTACTGTTTTTGACATAAATGGAGCTCACATCGATCGGTGCGTCGCGGTCCTGACGGTCGGCCTGCGCTATGACAGAATACTGTTTTCCGTTGAGAACAAAATACCCGTACCGCTGGCCGCTGAAATACAACTGCAGCGTTGAGGCAATGTCTCTGACCGTGATACCCAGAGCTCTGGCCCGTTCACGATCGATTTCGATGGTCAGTTCGGGCTTGTTGAATTTCAGATCCAGATCCACAACTCCAAAGGCCGGGCTTGATTGCGCCTTCTCCATGAATTGCGGGATCACTGCCCTGAGCTTTTCAAACGACGGAGCCTGGATTACATATTGCACCGGAAGAGACCGGCCTCGTCCGCCACCGATGGTCTGCTCCTGGGTCACATACGCCCGAGCAAAAGTGTAATTTCGTAAGTCCCTGGTCAGTGCGTCGGCAATCTCCTGCTGACTCCGCCTCCGGTCATCGGGAGGCACCAGGCTGATTCTGACAAAGCCGCCGCTGGCGCTCCCCATGCCACCGCCACCTGCCATCGTCATGATGACGTCTTTCTCAGGCAGCGTATCAACGACGGCAAGAATTTTGTCCATGTAGGCGGAGAGTGCTTCAAAAGAAGTCCCCTCGGGAGCAGTGGCATTGATCATCAGGCGGCTCTTGTCTTCCATGGGAGCCAGTTCCGAGCGCAAAAGGGATCCCACGCCCAGAATTATTGCCAGGGAAGCCACCATCACGACCGGCGCCAGCCATCTTCGATGAGTGAAAGCCCGCAACGATCGGCGGTATCCTGAAACCAAGCGGTTGAACCATTTCTCGCTCAAAGCAAAAAGCTTGTTCTCATGAGTGGGCTTGTGCAGTATGCGAGCGCTCATCATTGGGGTCAGTGTCAGTGAGACGAAGGCCGAAATCAGCACCGAACCAGCCACAACTACACCGAATTCGCGAAACAAACGTCCAGTCAGTCCCTGGAGAAACATGATGGGTAGAAACACGGACGCCAGCGTGATCGTCGTCGAGATAATTGCGAAAAATATCTCTTTCGATCCCTCGTGCCCGGCTTCGATAGGATCGACGCCTTTCTCGATTCGTTTGTAAATGTTCTCCAGGACCACGATAGCGTCATCGACGACAATACCGGTGGAAAGCACGATGGCCAGCAGGGTGAGAATATTGATCGAGAAGCCGGCGATGTACATGATGAAGAAGGCGCCTATGAGCGAAATGGGAATGGCCAGCATGGGGATGATGGTTGTGCGCCAGTGCCGCAAGAAGATGAATATCACCAGCATGACCAGAAGGAAAGCGATCAGGATGGTTTCGACGACCTCGATGATAGCCTTGCGGATATTGGCCGTTGTGTCCATGCCGATACTGACGCTGATATCTTGAGGCAGGTCCTTCTTGATCTGCTCGATTCGCCTGAAGAACTCGTCCGCGATTGCAATGTGATTCGAGCCGGGCTGGGGAATCAGATTGACACTCACCATGGGGAGCCCGCCGCTGCCGCGCAAACCTGACCGTTCGTCCTCCGGCGCGAGGACGGCTTGACCGACGTCGCGAAGCTTCACGACCGATCCATCAGTCTGTTTGATGATGAGGTTGTTGAACTCTTCCGCTGTCGTCAGTCGACCGAAGGTGCGTATGGACAGTTCCGTGTTATATCCCTCAATGCGTCCGGACGGCAGTTCAACATTTTCCCGGTCCAGAGCATTTCTTACATCCAGCGGCGTTAAACCATGAGCCGCCAGACGCGCCGGATCGAGCACCAGCTTCATCGCGTATCTTTTTTCGCCCCAGACACCGACTTCGCTTACACCGGGTATGGTTTGCAGTCGCTCCTTGAATATATCGTTGGCTATTTCTGAGAGTTCCAGCAACGACCGTCTGTCGCTCTGAAGCATTATCGCGAGGATCGGGTTGGAATCGGCATCCGACTTGGAGACATTGGGCGGGTCGATGTCAGGCGGAAGGTCGTGGACAGCCCGGGAAACGCGGTCACGAACGTCGTTCGTGGCCGCTTCCATATCGACACCAAGTATGAATTCAACCGTAATCCGACTGCGGCCATCACTGCTGGATGACGTAAGCGAGCGGATGCCGGCGATACCGTTTATCGACTCCTCCAGCGGCTCCGTAACCTGCGATTCGATGACGTCGGCATTAGCGCCGGTGTAGCTGGTACTGACCGTGACAACAGGCGCGTCGACACTGGGATACTCGCGGATTCCCAGGAAATAATAGCCAATCGCTCCAAAGAGTACGATCAGGATGGAGAGCACGGTCGACAGAACGGGCCGACTAATACTGACAGAGGAAATGTTCATAGGTACAACGGCGCTAGTTTCCCTGGAGGGCGGTTATCTGGATGTCTTTGCCGTCGGTCAATTGGAGCAACCCGCTGACAATCAGAGTATCACCGGGCGCCAGACCCTGCGTGATTTGAGTGCCGCTCTCAGTTCGGATGCCGCTCTTGACCGAAAGAAGCTGGGCCTTCCCGTTCCGGCAGACATAGACGATCTCATCATTGATTCGGGGAATGAGCGCCCCTGAAGGTATCACAATCGCATCGGGCACCCGATCAAGCGTGGCTTCAACTTTCCCGAATGAGCCGGGAATCAAGGTTCCGTCCGGATTGGGAATCGTCGCCCGCGCCTTAATGGTACGAGTTCCGGGGTCGATCATTGATTCAACCGCGTAGACGACACCTTTGCTTGTTTCAGGGGAATCGCCGATCCGAACCGAGATTTCCGTTCCCTTTTTCAACCGCCGGGCATTCTTCTCCGGCACGGAAAATTCAACTTTCATGGGGTCGGTGTCCTGCATAGTGGAGATCAGCACGCTGGGAGTAACGTATCCTCCTTCGCTGATGTAGCGCAGCCCGATGAAGCCGTCAAACGGCGCGACAATTTCAGTCTTGGCCAGTTGGGACTGGATAAGATCATGCTCCGCCCTGAGCATGTTCAAGCTGTTGAGGGACTTGTCGTAGTTCTCGCGGCTGATACCGTTGATATCGAGCAGGGCGCGCTGGCGACGCTCCTCGTCGGCCGCCAGAGCCTGTTCGTACTCTTTCCGCTTGAGCTGGGCCTGCAGCTCCTTATCGTTGATTTTCAAGAGCAGCGCACCCTTTTGGACATGGCTGCCTTCAGCAAAGAAGACCCCTGTCACGCGGCCGGAGATCTCCGAGCGCAGTTCGACTTCCTCGTTAGCCAGCAGGGTGCCGGTGGCGTAGATACGATTCTCCAGAAGTTGCGGCTTCACGACGACAGCCTCCACCGGGGCGCTGGCAGGGGCGCCGCCACGACTCGCGGGACGGCTGTTGTTATCACCGCATCCGGCAAGCAGCATGCCGCTGCAAATTATGAACCCTAATAGACAAGGATGGTTTTTCATATAGTTCTGATACAAGGAGGTGGGTAGATAGTTCATCAACCAGGCTCAATTTCCAGGTCGAATGAAAACATTTTCAGTCTCATTTGTCAACGGCCGATTTGCTCGTCTGAAGAAGCTGGTACCCTTCGGAGCGGGCAACGTAGGTGGCGGCAGTGATGTCACCGGTGACATTGAGCGTGGTGCGGCACATATCCAGTATCCGATCCACTCCGAGAATGACCGCAATCAGCGCCGGATTTACGTGAATAGTCGACAGGACCACAATGATGAACGGTATCGAACCTGATGGCACCCCGGCCGTACCGATCCCGCCGAGAATGGCCAGGTAGGCAACTACGATCTGCTGCCCCAGACTCAGGTCAACCCCCGACAGTTGAGCCAGGAACAGAACCGTCACTCCCTCATATAAGGCCGTTCCGTTCTGGTTGGCGGTCGCTCCGATTGTCAGCACGAAGTTATTGATTTCTTTGGGTACGCCGAGATTGCGTTCGGTTTCAGCGAGAGCCGTGGGCAGGGTGGCGTTGGATGACGACGTCGAGAACGCGGTCAGCATTACAGTTTTGATCCGCCTAAAGAAATCGATCGGATTCAGGCGTGACAAGAAGTAGACCGAGAGTGAGTAGACCCCGAACATGTGCAACGACAATCCCAGCAGCACTGTCAGAATGAACCAACCCAGCGCGCCGAGCAGATCCACTCCAAACTGGGCCAGATTGTTGAATAGCAGACACGCGACCGCGAACGGCGCAAAGCGCATGATCAGGTCGATCAGCTTCGCAGAGAGGGCGAAGAGTGCGTCCATTATACTTACAAACGGAGCAGCGATCTTTGATGGAATCAGAGTGGCGGCAATTCCCAGCGCCAGCGCGAAAAACATCAGGTGCACCATGTTGGGCGTTTCGCTCGAGACTGCCGTCAGTGGGTTGGCCGGAACTACCGTTTTCACGACCTGCATGAACGGCGATTCTTCCGCCGATTTGCTCGCGGCATCTATGCGGCGGGATGCCTCGGTTCCATAGCGCGCCTGCAGAGCCTCGGCGGTACTCCGGTCGACCCGTGTGCCGGGCTTGATCGTGTTGGCCAGGGTCAGGCCGATCACGACCGAAATCGCCGAGATTACAAACGTATAGACAAACGACTTCAACCCCACCCGCCCCAGCGTCCGCAGGTTGCCAATCCCCGCCACACCGACAATCAGCGACGAGAACACCAGAGGGATGACAACCATCAGCAACAGACGAAGGAACAACTGCCCGACCGGCTCGGTGATGTTGCTGACAATCCAGCCTACCGACGGGTGACTTCCCCCAACGGTCAGATTAATCGCCAGCCCCGCCACGACGCCGACAAGAAGTCCGTAAAGGATTTTGGCATGAAGGGGTAGTTTGTGACCAGACATCGCAGGAAGATTATCTGGTGATGACCGAACGGTCAAGCATTATTGCTAGTCGGGCAGAACCACTTGGTGGTTCTGCCAATCGTGTACATCAGGACCGCAAGGGTTATGGCGCACAGGACTATTTGAGATTCTCCGGGTTTAATCCCCCTAGCTCCGGCAGCACAAAGAGGCCATCTTTCCGAATTAGTCTTCCGTCGAACCATATTTCACCGCCGCCGAATTCGGGAGTCTGGATGTTGATCATGTCCCAATGTACCGCCGATTTATTGCCATTACTGGCATAAGGAAAAGAATTTCCGATGGCTACATGAAAACTCATGCAAATCTTCTCATCAAACAAAGTGATATTAATCGGTCTTTCGATATATGGATTCAGGCCGAATGAAAATTCTCCCAGATAACGCGACCCTTCGTCGGTATCCAATACTTGATTAAAGCGATCTGAATCATTTGCTGAGGCCCTGATGATTCTCCCATCCTTGAATTCCATACGTATATCTTGATACGTAACACCGAGCCATTCGCTGGGTTGATTCACAGTCAACACACCGTCAACGGAATACTTGACCGGTGCCGTGAAGAGTTCACCATCAGGGATGTTTCCAAACCCGGCGCATTTCACAGCGGGGATGCCCTTTATAGAAAAAGTCAAATCCGTGCCGGAGTCCACGATACGGACTTTGTCGGTAGCCGCCATGAGCCGCTCCAGAGGTTCCATGGCCTCATACAGTCTACTGTAGTCAATGGTGCAGACCCTATAGTAGAAATCAGTGAATGCCTCGGTAGACATACCTGCCAATTGAGCCATACCAGAGGATGGGACGCGGAGCGCGCACCACCTTTCCGGCATGAAGCGATCCTTTATGACTTGATCCCAGCATATCGACTTGAGCTTCTTCTTTTCTTCCGGTACGTCAGAGAACTCGCTGGCATTCTCTGTTCCTTTGATGAGTATTCGCGCGTCCATGGCGCCGTATTTCAGACTATCCCAGGCAAGCATCTGTTCATATCGTTTGGCGGTAGTGCCAAGATACAAGGCTCTTTCCACGCGCTCATCCAGTATATCAACAAAAGGCTGCCCCCCGACCCGATACACTTCCTCAATTATCGTTCTGGTCAAAGGGAAGGCATTATCATTCTCTGCTATGAGCAGTATCTTCTCACCCTTTTGAAGGGCCACGGAATAGTTCACAAGCAGTTTGGCAAGCTTTACCATTTGAGATTCGTCGTTATTTTGTGCCACCGATGCCTTTTCGTTGGTCAAGCCTGAAGTATCCTCGTTTTCCGAAAACGCAGGTAGTGCAATTGCCAAGAATGACAGTAGACATATCCGCAACCACAGTGTCCAGACGAGCTCGGTTCTGTGAAAGAGCGAACCTATCATATGATCCTCCTTCATGCGGTCATATTTCTTATTTTGGCCTTACAGGTAAGGTGCTCTGAAACGACCCTCACATCTCTATCCGATCACCTCTCAAGTGTATTTCTTTCTCCTCACAATAGCAATTATTACTTGACCATGCCCGTCGGCAGAATTGTGGGCTGGAAGGCGGACCCACTCCGTAGGGCCCTGTACCCCACCCAACGGGTGGGCGTTCTTCTCAAAACGACTGCAAGGTCGCAACTGGGTAGCCCACAGCTCTGCTGTGGGTGGTCAGGTTCTCTGAGATGTCCCTCATAATTCAACCCGGTCAACACGAAAAGGTACCAGATCTCCCCTACAATAGCAATTATTACTTGACCATGCCCGGCAGCAAAATGGCGGTTTCGAAGATTTACCAGCTCTCAGAACTACGCTTTAACAAACAGCCGCGAATGTCCGCGCTTGACCGAAAACTGATCGACTGCGCGAAAGCCAGCGCGCTCTGCGGCGGCCACCGTCTCGGCGAAAGCAGCTGCTTTCACGTGACCCTTGGGTTCGACCACTAGCATCCGCCCCGAAGTCTTCACCACCTGGCTCAGCTCCTTCATCAAGCGATCTCGGTCAGGGACTTCATGAACCATGTGTATGGCCAGAACCAGATCGACCTTGCCATCCAGATCACTAAGTCCGAGGCCTTGCTCTGTGCCGACACGCGTGTCGATCCGGTCGAGCAGGCCACGCCGTTTCGCCCGACGCCTCAGGGCGCTGATCATTTTCTGCTGGATGTCGACCGCGATAACCCGTCCCGATGCACCAACCATCCGGGCCGCGGGCAGCGTGAAGAAACCCATCGCACAGCCGACGTCGAGCACAGTCATGCCGGGCGTTATCAGCCCGTCTAAGAGCTTGTCCGGGTCCTCAACCAGTCGCCGGAGCGGACTGGCCAGAAAGTAACCGAGCCACCAGGGGCAAACGTGTGGGGTCATTTCGACACTCCTCGTCCGGTCAACCAAGAGCTGTATCTATAAGTCTATGCCAAGACCAATGCTGAAATCACTCGTTTCGTAATCCGACAACTGCCAGGTGAAATAGCAGGCCAAATTAAACGGCGCCAGAAACGGGGTCAGATTGCCCAGGCCAAACCCAATCTCACGATACGGACTCTTCGCTGTGGGAGTCTGTTCGTCGCCTGACTGATACGGATGATTGCGGAACTCGGTCCAGAAGGCGCCTCCATGCACACTCAGCCAGAACGGGATATCTCTCACAAGCGGAAGACCGCTCGCCACGAACAGCGTCCGCCTGAAATCATGATTGATATGCACTGTCAGGGCCCGATTTCCACCGAAATTGTTCTCATTGAGCGTACCAAACCCGTCGGTGTTGCTCAGCATCCCGTAACCGTAGTCGACTGAGAAGTACCGCTGCGGCGGCAGAGCGCGGTCGGATGAACCTGCGTAGAGTCTCAGCGATGTCAGCCCCAGACCGAGTGTACGCTGCCGTCGCCGAATATCCAGATAGTACCGTCGGAAATCGAAATCGTTGGCTATGAAACTGGGTGAAGCATATTCCGCACCGATCGTGGCGGTGGTAAACTCCGCCTCGTCAATTCTGGTCTCCCGTCCCTTGTTCTTGAACATGTGACGTGAATCATACGTGAAATCTGCCTCTATGGAGCGCATCTTGCCTTCGACTACAGAAGGGTTGGCCCGCACAGGATCATCGTCTGAAAACAGCGTGAAGTCGGTGCAAGCCGGCAGGGAATAATGCTGAAAATCGTTGTACTTCACGGTCAGTTTCGTATAGTCAACCAGCTTGGACGATACCGACGCGGTCAGTCCCTCGGCGCGGTAGTAATCAAGCGGATCGAATCCGGCAGTCAGGGCGAAGGCGGTCGGATTGTAGGTGGACGAGGATATAACAGTAGGACGGCGCACCACCCGATCATAGTAATCGCAACTGACATCCAGACGACGTCGTTCGTGAAGTCGCCAGGTCGCTCCAATCTGATGCTGAGAGTGTTTTGCGTCGAATGCGTAGCCGGTCTTGAGACGCAATCTGAGTCGCTCATGCAGTTTGTCGGTGTCAATCCCCATCCCAAGAAACGGCCCTTCCACCCGGTTGAACCGGAATACGTCCTCGTTTCCGACGATGAGCAGTGCGGCAGCCGCCCCGACGCTCATCAGCGCTACCCGTCCAGGTGATTTCGACCGATTCTCCAATGAGTCGATCCGGCGGTAGCCGTCGATCTCTTCACGAGTAAGCGGTATGGTTTGTCGCGCATTCCACGTAGCACTGTCAAACCAGTCGGCCGAGCGGTCCACTTCGATGACGTATTCGTCGAACGTACTCTTCGGATGCCCGGACTCAAACTCATAGCTGTAGAGTGACGCTACGTGTTCGAAGCGGATCTTTTTGGGTATCCCCGGCAGACGAACATCGAATTCGACTTGACCTTCCAGCCTTATTTCCACCGGCATCCAGTATTCATTCTGGAACTGGGCGAATCGCTGACTGTAGCGCAGCGAGTCCACCAACGACAGTTCGACGCCTCGACTGAACCCGACATCAACCTCGACGACGTCATAAGTCGAATCAGCAATGTTTATGTAGCCGACAAACAGCGGCTCATCCGGGTTTTTCGGCTCGATCTCCAATCGGAAGATCGCCCGCGAATCGATGTAAAGGGTATCCAGTAGATAGTAATTGTAGTGATCCAGAGCGTCAGTCGCGGTGGGAGACACGACCGAATACCGCCCCAGGTCAATCCGGTTCTTATTGAAATTGAGAATCTCCCCCACCGTGACCAGATTGTTTTCAGCCTTGATATTCGCCGATTGACGTCGTGACGTAATGACTTCCTTATAATTATTGGGCTGCTCCCAAAAAGTGGTGACCTGGGTTTCGGCGATCAGCCAGATACGAGAGCTGTTCTTCTTGGACTCATCGTAAGCCAGAAACCTGGTATACGCATCGCAGCGGTAGTCGTGGATGCGCTCCAGGATGTCCTTCTTGCGGCGGATCGCTTCGACGATGATCTGCTGCCCCGGATCGTACTGGCGGCTGTACACCCTCATGACGCCGAGATCAACCATGCAGGTCTTCAAGTAAACATCGTGGCCAGCGGCTCCGGAGTCGGAGGTGAGATCAAGCGTATGTGAGAAGTAGGCGATATGGCTGAAGCGAAGTTGTGTTTGACCGGGCTGAAGAATCACCCGGTACTTCCCCTCGTCGTTGGCCAGAGTAGAACGGTCGCTGTTGGTCACCTGCACAGTGACGTAGGGAATCGGCTTGCCGCTGTCGGCGTCATAGATGATTCCTTCAACTACTGACGAGCTCTCCTGTGAAAGTCCGGGGTCTGCGATCACAACCGCAGCGCTCAGGAGTAACGTCAAACACACCAGGGAAGCTCGATAATCGGTCAATTTGTCCTTCATTGAGTCGCGTCTTTCTATGCGAATGCTTCGGCGGAACCCTACCTGAATTGGCCGCGGATACCGGAGATCATTTCGCTTCCGGAAACGACGCTGCCATCATCTGGCTGAGTACACAACTGTTTGGTGAAGCTCAGCCACGAATCTGACGAGATATATGTCATTGTTGTACAACATGCTACATGTCTTTGTCGGGGAGCTCGCCACGGCAGAAGGCACAATATCTGTGCAGCTGTAGTTGTATCCGCACAGAATTCGATTGTAGCCAGTCATTTCTTGAGTTCTTGTGCAAATCCTGTGAAGAAACCGTTGAGTAATTGTAGGTATGTCAATAACCTCTAATAGGGCATAGCATTAGCATGTTCTGACTATGCAAGCGCACTCTTCATGTCCGGCCTTTACGAGTACCCACCTACTAACTGCCTGTTTTTCAAGCTATTACATCACGAGCCCTGTTGAATCTGCAGCGCAACGGTCTTTCTGTATGTCAACCGAGCCACTGGGTCGACTCCATACCTCTTTGCCTTCCAAGTGAATAGAGAAAATCTGCGATTCAACACAATTTTTTGTGGTGAGCTCTCGATTTACCACAACATATTGTGCCTCGCTTGGCTGGAGTAGTAAGGTTCCGCTTCCTGATTTGACAGCGTGGTTCGCCTGCCCGGGACAGGGGCACTTCGGACTGTTGGCAGGATGCAGGCCCGTCCAAAGCGAAACGGATAGCCATAGTACAGGAGGTACTTCTTGAAAGTCCAGCGATTCTTCACGCGTGCCGGAGAATCTCCATATTCACGTATCAATTTCGTGGGCCGTTCCTCGGAGATCAGGAATCCCGACGGTTCGGTAGTCTTCAAGCTCGATAATATACAGGTGCCCGAGGATTGGTCTTCGGTTGCGGTTGACATTCTGGCCCAGAAGTATTTCCGCAAGGCTGGTGTACCACAGGTCGATCAGCATGGGAATCCGGTCAAAGATGAGGACGGCACGCAGAAGCCCGGCGGCGAGAGCGACGCCCGCCAGGTCTTTCACCGGCTGGCCGACTGCTGGCGCAAGTGGGGGGAGAAGCACGGCTATTTCGATACGCCGGACGACGCTCAGGCGTTCTACGACGAGTTGGTTTTCACTCTCGCCAGTCAGATTGCCGCGCCTAACTCTCCTCAGTGGTTCAACACCGGGCTATATGAAAGCTACGGGATCACCGGCAAATCTCAGGGACATTACTTTGTCGATCCTGAAACACATACGATCACAGAAACGAAGAACGCCTATGAGCGGCCGCAGCCGCATGCCTGTTTCATTCAGTCGGTGCAGGACGATCTGGTCAACGAAGGCGGTATCATGGACCTGTGGGTTCGTGAGGCCCGTTTGTTCAAGTATGGCTCCGGCACCGGCAGCAACTTCTCGAACCTGCGCGGCGTGAACGAATCGCTCTCCGGCGGTGGAAAATCATCCGGCCTGATGTCATTCCTTCGCATCGGCGACCGCGCCGCGGGTGCGATCAAGTCGGGCGGCACGACCCGTCGGGCAGCCAAGATGGTCTGTCTCGATCTGGATCACCCTGACATTGTCGATTTCGTTCAGTGGAAAGTTATCGAGGAACAGAAAGTTGCGGCGCTGGTGACCGGCTCCAGGGTTATCCGTGAACAGTTGAAGCAGATTTTCGGGGCGACGGTTGTCAAAGGTGACAACGGACATCAGAAGATCGAAGTTGACCCGGCAAAGAACAAAAACCTCGCACGGGCCCTGCGGACTGCGCGCCAGCTTGCGGTGCCGGCGCAGTATGTCAACAAGGTGCTGGAACTCGCCCGCCAGGGCGTCACCGAGATGGACTTCGTCGATCTGGACACCAACTGGGACAGTGAAGCCTATCTGACCGTAGCCGGACAAAACTCCAACAACTCGGTGCGAGTCCCCAACACGTTCTTTGAGAAGCTGCGCGCCAGAGAGGACTGGCCGCTAAAGCGGCGCACCGACGGCCAGATCGCAAGCACCATGCCAGCCACCGAGCTGTGGGAAAAGATCTGCTACGCCGCCTGGTCGTGCGCGGATCCGGGAGTCCAGTATGACACCACGATCAATGAGTGGCACACTTGCCCTGAGGACGGTCGAATCAATGCCTCCAATCCTTGTTCGGAATACATGTTTCTCGATGACACCGCATGCAATCTGGCGTCGATCAATCTGGCCCGCTTCCTCGATACCAACGGCCATTTTGACATCGAAGGCTACCAGCATACGATAAGATTGTGGACGATAGTCCTTGAGATTTCCGTGCTGATGGCGTCGTTCCCGTCGAAGGCGATTGCGTGGAAGAGCTACGAGTTCCGCCCGCTGGGTCTGGGCTTTGCCAATCTCGGCACGGTGCTGATGCAACTCGGTATCCCGTACGATTCCGCCCGTGGCTACGCCTGGTGCGGAGCGCTTTCCAGCATTCTCACCGGGCAGGCGTATGTGACTTCGGCCGAGATGGCCCGCGAGCTTGGCCCGTTCCCCGGCTTCTACCGCAACCGCAATCACATGCTCCGGGTCATCCGCAACCATCGTCGCGCTGCCTACAACACCGACCGGTCGGAATACGAAGGGCTGACGATTAAGCCGCACGGCATCAATCCCAACTACCTGCCTGAGGAGTTGACCAGCGCTGCCCGTGAAGTCTGGGACAAAGCGCTGGAGATGGGTGAAGTCCACGGCTTCCGCAACGCTCAGGCCACCGTGATTGCCCCAACAGGAACGATCGGCCTTCTCATGGATTGCGATACTACTGGTATAGAGCCGGATTTTGCATTGGTGAAGTTCAAGAAGCTGGCGGGCGGCGGGTACTTCAAGATCATCAATCAGTCAATTCCAATCGCTCTGCGCCATCTGGGCTACGCCGAAGACGATGTCGACAAGATCGTCACTTATGCCACCGGTCGCAAGACGCTCAAGGATGCCCCGTTCGTCAACCATGAGTCACTCCGAGCCAAGGGATTCGGCGACGACGAACTGAAGATGATCGAAGATGCCCTTGGAAGCTGCTTTGATATCAGCTTCGCCTTCAACCGGCACGTCCTGGGCGAGGAGTTCGTTCACGACACGCTTGGCTTCGCCAAGCCGGTGACCGACTCGTGGGATTTCAACCTGCTAAGAGAACTGGGCTTCACGGGCGAACAGATCGCAGCCGCCAATGAGTACTGCTGCGGAATGATGACCGTTGAAGGCGCCCCCGGCCTGAAAGAAAGCCATCTGCCGATCTTCGACTGCGCCAGCAAATGCGGTCGTCACGGCCAACGATTCATCGACTACAAGGCACACATCCAGATGATGGCGGCGGCACAGCCGTTTATCTCGGGCGCTATCTCCAAGACCATCAACATGCCGGCCGAGGCTGCAATCGAAGATGTCCAGAGCGCCTACATCATGGCCTGGGAAGGCATGAACAAAGCAGTGGCGCTCTACCGCGATGGTTCCAAGCTGAGTCAACCACTGAGCGCTACGCTGTTTGACGAAGACACCGGCGCGCGCGATTTGACGGTCGAGACGGCGGCGGAGAAAATGACCGAGCGGCTGGTGTATCGCTATCTTGCCAAGCGCCGCAAATTGCCCAATCGCCGAGCCGGTTATACCCAGAAAGCCGTGGTTGCCGGGCACAAAGTTTACATTCGCACCGGCGAATACTCCGACGGCACATTAGGCGAAATATTTCTCGACATGCATCGCGAGGGGGCAGCGTTCCGCTCGCTTATGAACTGCTTCGCAATTTCCATATCGCTCGGCCTTCAGCATGGCGTACCGCTGGAAGAGTTTGTCGAAGCCTTCCTGTTCAGCCGGTTTGAGCCGAGCGGGATGGTTGCGGGCAACAAGTCCATCAAAATGACTACCTCGATTATTGACTATATTTTCCGCGAACTGGCCATCAGTTACCTGGGCCGGACCGATCTGGCCCATATCTCCGAAGATGACCTTCGTTCGGACACGATTGGAACACCGCGCGAGGAGTCAATTGAGTTCGAGGCAGAGGAAGAGGCGACGCCGCAGATCACCGGCCAGTTGACCCGCGGCAGCCGCGCCAACGACGATCTCTACAGTTCGCACGTTGTGCTCCGGCCAGGGAATGGCAACAACGGCGGAGGCGGCAACGGCAATCAAGGAGGAACCACCGATGGTAAGCAGATGGCGGCTACGGTTGCAGAAACATCTTCAGAACCGCAAGCGGTGCTTGAGTTTATCGCCACGAGCCAGGAGACCGGAGGGGTCCAGACCCAGCATCGGCTCCGACAGAGAGTCCAAATCGCGCGCCTGAGAGGATACGAGGGCGACATGTGCCCGGAATGCGGCCAGTTTACCATGGTTCGCAACGGCACCTGCCTCAAATGCGACACCTGCGGGGCCACTTCGGGCTGTTCCTGACCCCTCAGAAAATCGAATTTGATTACTCTCCCCTGTTAGACCGCCGCCGGACCCAAAAGACAGCCCGGCGGCGGCAAATACGGCCCTTTTGGCTGACTGATTGACCTTAAGAAAAACTTCATTTTTCTCTTGACAAGATATTCGGGGATGAGTATTTTATACACGCAATCGGAAAGTGTTACTCTTTCTGTGGATTACCTAATATCGTCCACCCAGGTAGGTTTACCGCCTTCCTGGGTTTTTATTTGGGGATAGATTTTTCGAACTGTAGGGCAGAACCTTTTGGCGGTTCTGCCAGCATGGAAGATGGCAGCATCACTCACCAAGGGCGAGGATTCTGCCCTACGGTATCTGAACGCAATCCACCACACAGGATAACATACTGCTCGCTTGTCTTTGACCACGAGAAACTTCCCGCAGGCAACACGTGGCTCTGCTATCGATGGATTTTCCTTGACAGGATTCAATAGTCCATTATACTACAAGAGACAGAACAAGTCTTATGAGTCATCTTTTGTGTAAGAGGGCCATTATGATAGGCAAGTCTCGGCGCAGCGTTGTGCTGCTGGTCGCGTTGCTGGCTGTCTTGTTTCCGGCAGCCACGAGTTTCGCACAGAAGACCTGCATCGCCACGGGTGATACCAATTGCAACGGTTTGATATCGACTGCGGATATGGTAATCTTTGCTAATTTCTTCCGGTATCGCGGGATTTCATTGGCTTGTCCCTATGAGGTTGACATCAACGGGGACTGTGTAGTCGACATCCACGATCTTGAGTACTTCGCGCAGCATTGCTGGGGATGCATGGATTGTCCGCCATGTCCAAAACCACCGACCTGCTGCAATCCTGTCGTCAGGGCGTGCTGTCTGGGTGACCCCAACCAGAGTTGGAGCGGGCCGACGATCAGCGACGTGAGTACCATGGTCACCGCCAAGTTCGTGACCGGGAATTGTGATGCCATATGCATCCCCGGGGCGGACATCAACCGTTCCGGCGGCGACAACCCGACCTGTGCGGACATCACGATCAGCGACATTTCGATGTTGGTGAATTGCTTGTTTGTGATCGGTGATCCGGGGCCGTGCATTGAACCGACGTGCGCGTGGCCTTTTTCGTCAAGCCCCGCCGAATTGCAGGCTAAGCTGGGACTTGAATAGGGCGGGTCTGTTTCCAAACCCGCCGTTCTCCGCCAAAGGAAACCCTGGCGGGTCGATCTTCCAGACATGCCAAACTCACTCATTGAAGCAGGTGGGCCACCCAGCCGCTTTATACAATTGACAGATTGGCCGGATCTGCCTATCTTGGATAGCAGGAAACAGCGCGACTTTCACCGGGTTTTGCTTCGAACTCTTTAGTTAGTGAGGCGGGCCATGTGGAGACAGATTCTTGTAACAGCGGTTGGAGTTTGGGTATGCTGCGGGGGCTCGGCTTTTTCTCAGCAGGATCCGGGCGATGAGGGGTTAGCTGATTCGGTGTACATCGAAGTGTCACAAGCCTATCGGAACGGTGGCTGCGGAGTCACGGTGGACGTCTTCTATTTTAACGACGTTCAGACTCTTATGGGAGCCGCCGTACTCCTTTCGTGGGACCATCCCGGTCTGGAATACGACTCGGTAGCCGGCACTCCCGTTGCTGATTCTGCCTTCGATGTCATCATGGGATTGTCCAAGGCCGTAACCCAGCAGTACAAATATCAGGTTCTTGCGACCATTGCTTTAGACGGTCCGGGTCTCAGTCCGGCTCCGGTTTCCCGAAAGATGGGGTCGATCTTCTTCCACCTGAATGATTGGCAGCCGGGGGAGACGATCTGTTTCGACACCACCAGAACTCCACAGCTCTACCTCATATTCCTTCCGATGAATGCCCTAGACTATACGCCGGTGTGGCCAGGCCAAGAGTGCCTTGTCCTGGGCGAGTGCAACCCGACTGCGGTCGAGCCGCCGGTTTCTGATCGTCCGCTTCCTGCGGATTACTTCTTGTCGCAGAACTACCCCAACCCGTTCAACCCATCCACAACTATCGACTATTCCCTGCCGACCACGGCTTATGTCGAACTGGTAGTTCTAAACGAATTAGGGCAGAGGGTAGCCACACTGGCGAGTGGGCTGACTCCACCTGGCCGTTACCAGGCATATTGGAACGGGCGCAATGATCACGACGAACCGGTAGCAAGTGGCGTCTATCTTTACCGCCTGACCGCCGGTGAGTCCATCCACAGCCGCAAGATGCTGCTGCTGAAAT